>BNJU01004298.1_pt1 | contig 113843 bp, 141 predicted proteins | sample 8539281 | NCBI WGS metagenome assembly BNJU01 (sample SAMD00202456, study PRJDB9452) | human saliva metagenome | isolation source: human saliva | place: Japan
TTCCAGTCCTTTGCATCCGATAGACTCCCGATCGGTACGCCGCAGTAACCTTCTGTCCAAGCGCTCCATACCAAACTTGTCCAGAATGAAAAGAACTCCCAAACCAGGCGGATGCTGAATGACGGCATAGGTGACAAACCTGGAGCGCCACCGTGATGAGCTTTCGGGTGGAGAAAAGCACGGCGCGTTGCAATAAGCAGGGCTATTCTTGAAGCGGGAAACCTCATCTTAGCCGGCGAGCCACGGGTTCTTTGGATAAAAAGATGGCCGACACTGTTGTTATGGACGCACTGATTTCAGCCACGCACGATGCTAAGAAAACATTAGTAGTTGTTACTATGATATGGAGATGGCACAAAAAGTGTGACCGTATCTTAAGGTTATCATCCCGAGAGTCTTAGCGCTGCTATCTTGCTGGTTAATGACTTTGCCTTCAAGCGTACACATTCAGATAGTTGTGCGACCGGTGAACTTGACGAGTTCTCTGGGCAGAAGTGATGCACGGGAAGACCAACAACGTTTTCATAGTCTCCTTTGATTTCTTGCACCAGAAAGCGACCCGACCTTGAATGCTGTAGGCTCCGCTTTGTCTGATGTTTTCTCGGAGGCTACGTATATGCCGCAATCTCATCTCTGAGAGCTCATAAAGGTTACCCCGGTAGTCTGTACAAACGAAACGGCAATTACCGATGGCGCTCCTTTTGGTGAAGGAGATGCAAACGCCTTGAAGCGTCGCAGTGCCACACCGGTGGAAACAAAGTGCGTCTTGCCGGAAAGCTCTCGAAGCATACGTTTGCATCTTCAGGGTCTTTTCGGCTTTCCAAAGACTGTTCCGTCTTCGGTCCGCACGATGGTATCGGCTGCAATGACAATCCTCGTTGTTCTTTCCGGCAGCTTGAGCGTCGCTCCATCAAGTGACGGCAAAGCTGTTATGGCCTTTTCGCCGTGTCGCTTCGACCAGCGCGAGGGGAGTTTCATTGGGTTTGCGAGACTCATCAATGTCGGCAGGTATGACTTGAGGTGTGATGCCCAGCGACGCAATAAGTTCAAGGCGGCGAGGGGATTGAGATTCAAGGATCATGGTGTTCCTTTGATGTTTTGCGCGTATACATAATAAATGAGAGCCGCCGAGCTAGCTCTCACATGGTAGCTGATTATCAGCTGGATTGCAGTGCGATATGCCTTGCATCGCAATTGAACATGTAGGCGACTAGGACTAGTCGAGCTCAATGGCGGTAACAGGGCAGCCGTCGCAAGCCTCCTGTGCAGCGTCCTCTGCAGCTTCAGGAACTTCTTCCTCGATAGCGTGTGCCAGGCCGTCATCACCGATAGCTAAAGACCTCGGGCAGGTGCTCGCAAAGACCGCAAACCCGATGCAATCCTCAGAAAACTGTTGCTTTCATAGTACTATCCTCTCACTAATTCCCAAGCCCCTTACTTGGGAAATTATTGGCTCAAGTGTAACGTAAATTGTTGCTAAGCAGATTACACTTGCATATAAAGTTTTTACACGTTTTTATCGTCTGATGCAACGCTTTTTATATGCGTGTTTACCTGCATAAGTTTACTTTATCAACCTTTTATGTTTTCTCGACGTTCTGTTTTATGGTTCGCTCTGCTTCTTCTTCACTCCTTCTCTGGCTCTCTCTTTCTTCGTCTCTCGAGAAGAGCTTCTTTAGTGGTGTTTTTACTCTTGATTTTATGGCGCTGCTACGATGCGCATGAGCGGCTGTCTGTAAGTTCTACGCAGGTAGTCGCTTTATGCTTTTAGTTGTGCCTTTCTTTATGCCGTCTGATTGAGCTCATCACTGGATGTTTACTGCGTGAATCGATTCACCAGTAAACGACTCAAATGAAAGCAAAACCACCACTAAACATCGCTTTGCGGGACTCGACCACCACGTAAACTATCACGAGGAGGAAAGCGCGAGCAGAGCATTTAAGGGTGGTTTTGCCCAAGGCCCTAAAGCTGTTTGCTCATCTCGCTTCAAGGTTTATTGTTGCTTCAAACTCTTGAGGTAGAGCTTTTTGCTCGGCGGTGATTCGGTAGCTCTCGCGAGCCTTTTGGATCGTTTTGTTGTGCACCCACACGTCCAGCTTTTTGGTCTCAAGATAGGTAGTGCAGGATCCACTGTTTGGCCAGAGCCGTTGCAAAGAACCAGGCAATCATCATGTTAACGTAGTATTCGTCTGAGTGAATTTGCGCAGGAATCTCCAAGGTATTTGAGTCAAATCTTCATCCAGAAAAATGAGTCATAAGCATCTCTATACCAAAGCGACGAGTATACACATGGCTCAAGATGCCACCTCGGAATTTCTCAGTTAAAGACGCATGCAGTTCTTTTTGAAAACCCGTAGCGACAAAGATGTCACACGTGCCCAGTTATCGACATAAGGAAGAAATGCATCAATCGCTGAGACACAGTCGTCAAAGTCTTTAATCTCGGAAAGCTAAGCAGGTCTGCAGCATGTTTTCATCATAGTAGGCATGGAGGGCGAGAAGAAACTCTTGAGCTTCTGCTTTTTCCAAGCCTTTTAGTAAGCTTTCTGAGTTGAGAACGCGACGCCAATGATGGATTCTCTTGGGATATTAGGGTGAGTTTGCTTTTGAAATACCGCATACTCCGTATCTTAGTGCAAAAGTTCCTCCTTGAATCATCATTGCTCTCCTTGTTTTGCGTAGGTGTACGGCAGCGAGCATGACGCATGGTGACGCCTTTATTCATATGACTTTGCAGATTTCTGGCCTTTGCTAGACTTCAGGGTTGTCGAGAAGAACTCTAAACAGTAATCCAGTATCTTTGAGTGAGTGAACACCATCCTCGTCCAGGACTTCATTTTCCAGATTCCACCGTTATTGATAATGGACTTTGCCGAGCCAATATTATCCTTGCGGCAGCACTGTTAAAACGCGATCAATCCCCAGTTTCTGCATTCTTGTGAGTGCAAGAGCAATCATTGCTGTTGCATATCCTTTTCGTCTTTCACTTGGGCGGATACCGTCTCCGATGTGGCCGCCACTTTCAACAGAAGTCCTTCATTGAGGTAATGGCGGATATCAACTGCTCCAACAAAAGATGTTTCTATCACAGTCAAAACAAAAGAGGTTGTGCTGAAACTCTTCCGTCTGAGGTTGCCTTTGGCTTTCCAAGTGTTCTACATACTGCTCAAAATCATGATAGTCATACAGAAAAATTCTTCGGGGAGAAGAGTTTGTGTGGTTTGTTTCAATGTCTTGTGTCCACTCTTCGAGCATGTCAAAAAGCTGCGCTTTGTTCTTCTCGCTTGGTTTTATGAGGGCGATGTTCATGTAGCTCCTTTAGACCTTGAACGTTTCGTGTCCAATGTGAGATTAGCTACATTCTACTGCAACGGCCTGCTATATTAGAGAGAAGAAACGAACAAGATACAGATATGGAGCGGCGATGGAAGACTATCTTGTGGCAAGGGCCTCTGATTTTTCTGATGTGTGTGCGTTCTACAAAACGGTGTGCGAGAGACAGGCAGATGACGAGTATGGCGCCGACTGACACTACGGCATTTATCCGGCTGAAGACGATTTGAAGAAGAGCTTGGAGAAGTCGAGATTCATATTTGCAAAATTGATGGCGAGGGTAGTGTCGGCTGTGGTGCTGGAGGAGTCCGCTGATCCGATGTATCGTGACGTGAACTGGAAGATTGCGTGCCCCGATAATGAGGTGCTGACAATACATCTGTTTGCTGTTCATCCGGATTTTTCGCGGACGACAAAATTTCGGGAAAAATGATGCGCTACATGTTTGATTACGGTAAAAAGAAAGGATTCAAGTCCGTTCAGCTTGATGTCTTGAAGGGCAATGTTCCGGCCGAGAAGCTCTATATCAAGAACGGCTTTTGCTTTGTGGAAAAGAACGACCGGGTCTGGTATGAGGATATTGGAGATCAGGTTGCTCTTCTTTACGAGAAGAACCTTTGGCAATATATACCATGTAATGATATTGTATTGATATTATTACGAGTTTTGTATATTATAATTGCAGTCGATGGAGGTGTGTGAAATGGCTACGATAAATTTAAACGTCAGAACTGATAAGGACATTAAAAGATCGAGCAATGTGATTTTAATGACTTAGGGCTAAATATGACGACTGCTATCAGCTCATGTTTTTGAGAACTGCACCGAGAGAACGGTATCCTTTTTACGCTGAGATTGGACACACCTAATAGAACAACTGCGGCCGCTATTGAGGAAGGTAGGCGTATTGCTTCTGACAGCATGTGTAAAGAGGATATTCCGATATGGATTCATTAAAGGCAGTGCTTGATATGTGATATGCCATGAAATACGAAGTTAAATTTACCAAGATGAAGTACTTGTTCTGTCATAGCTATCGTCTTGTTCTCATGCGGATTTGTTTATTGATGGTACAAACATAACTCCCATGTATCTACGACTGCATCTCTATCTTAACAACCCGCATGTGCATTATGTTGTCACCATGTGTGAGAGGCGATGGAGTGCTCTTTGATGCCTCCGATTTGCATATCGTAGTAGCCGAGCATGTATCCTTTGGACGAAACGACAATCTTATCTGACCAGGTGGAGATCTTTTCACGGCATCGTTGGTGTAAAACAGGTTGCCAAAGTCGTTCATTCCATGCTTTTTTAGGATGGCTTTCATCATAAGTTTGTACCCTAAAGTGCCAACCGTATCAAAGACGAGTCTGCATCCAGGAAAGAGCTCGGTCATTTTTTAAGACAATGGCTTGACGTCCTCTTTTTTTCAAATAGTGAAAAACACCCTGCTGCGTAAAAACAGCGCCATTGCACGTATCGACTTGATCCATCCAAAGAGATTCGTCAAGTCGGAGACAATGTTGGTCTCCTCTGGATCGGTACCTGCCAGTTCTTCTCGCATGGCGATAACATCCGGAAAGTCCACGTTGAATATTCTGTTCTGTTGGTTTCCGCATCTCCTGGGATCAAGGTCGAGCCCGCACCCAAGACAGACGATCGAGGCGTTTGGATGATTATTCAGGTAATCGTTTATTTCACTACATCATGTCGAGCTGTCGCATGGCGCTCATAGCACCAAATTCGCAGAGGGCTGTGTCATATTTCTTGTCGAGCTCTGAGAAATCGTAGTCCAGTCTGTCACAAATTTTCTGCTGCAGCAGGATCTTTATAGAGTTCAGGAACTTGTCGCCACATTTCTTTCGGGCATAAAGCGGAATGATAGAGTGTTTCTTGTGCCGATTTCAGGCCGTATCTGTAGCTTATCGTCCATTGCGGGTTCCTTTTGAGAGAACTGGTTTGTCTGCTCATCTAAGTTTGCCACAACATCTTACGGACGTTGCTTGGAAAAGCGATTGCAGTTTTGCACAACTGTAATCGGTCTGACTTTGTTCATGTGTTACAATAGACATTCAGTGGAAGTGTTGGGAAGGTATGCCGCTGCTACTGACAATTCGCTGTGACGAGAAGACAAGAAAGTACGCTGCCAGAGTGGCTGAATATGGTTTGATCTCCGTCTCTGTAACGCGCGTTTTGAAACAGATGGGCGCACATTGCATTCCACTAGATCTTGGCAGCGAAGAACCAAATGAAAGCCTTGCGCAATTCATTGGTGAAAGGGTGTGCAAGGAGGCACGTATCCTACGGTAACGCGAAGATCTTCTCGCTGCGATACGAGCATAATATGGGACAGCTGGAAGATTCAATTGCTCTTCATTCTAGCGTGATGTAAACGTCTCGATAAAAACACATTAACGACTATCACTAAGTCGTGATGAACCTCGTGTCGAAAATACACCTGAATCGTTAGGTAACTAAGACGTAGACACTGTATGCATACTTTAAAAGGAAGCTGGGCAGGGAGCAATGAATGTCCGTCTGTAATACCGGAGATTGGTTATATCTGGTTCGATTTAACGGTATTGCTCTTATGCAGAGAACAGGTTCGCATGATGAGCTATTTCTCGGCCCAACTAATTAAATTAGTAGCTCGTGGACAATGTTCTTACATTTTCCAGTACATCAACATAGCATAAAACAGTCTGACCATGATGGTTTGGTGAATTCTGTCTTCCACCCTTGTGATTAAAAGATACTGAGGATAAGTATCTTCTGTCCAATGGTGCTCAAAACTAACACCGACGATTTTTAGAAAAGATTTCCAGAACGTATTAACTTCAGTATGATTGACAAAGTTTGGAGCAATTAGCATGCCTCCATTTTTTAAGACACGTCTTATCTCTTGTAAGGCTTTGTCCGAGTGTTCCATGATGTGCAGCGCATTTGCAATAACAACAACGTCAAAAGACTGATTTGCATAGGGGAGACAAGTAGCATCAGCAATTTCAAAGGTGAGGTTTTCTGGATATGTATCCTTTTGAGCCTCTTTAATCATATCAGCAGAATAATCTGTTGCAGTAATGCTCTTTGCTACAAAGGCAATATGTTTTGCTATAAGTCCTGGTCCAGTTGCAATTTCAAGAACAGTTTTGTCTTTTACAACGTGTGAGATACGATCGTACATCCATTGATATGCTTTTTTATCAGGAAGCATGGATTGGCGATAGAACGGGGCATACCAATCCCAAATTGTTTTCTTCATATCCGATATTATCCATTCAAATTTTTAGTTAAACCGTAATTTCAATTTGATTGTCTTCAAGGGCAATAATGCAACTTTCATAATAGCCATCTCCGGTTGTTCTTGGTCCGCTGATGACTTCATAGCCGTCTGCTTTCAACTCCGCAGTGAGGGTATCTACCTTTTCTTTACTTCCGATACTAAATGCAATATGAGCGTATCCCGTGCGGTTGATCGCTTTTGGTAAATCTGACATGTTAGGTTTGTTCATGATTTCAAGTCGTGCGCCTTTATCGAAGGAAAGGAAGTATGAGCGAAAATCCGTTTGAGGATTATGATAGCCGTCGTTAGATGTTGCCCCAAAGTACTTCACAAAAAACTGTTGGGCACCCTCTATATCGTTTACATACAATGCGATATGTTCAATTCTCATGGTTGTCTCCGAAAATCTATAGTTGCCTGATACTTTTTTTAGCCCATCTTCTAAATACGTCGAGAAGAACAAATCAATACTGTCTCTAATTGGAATCATAGTGTCAATTGCGTTGATATATTACTTTTTCCTCGCCACAAAGTAGTATCGATGAATTTTTCCCTTGATTACGCCATCTTGCTCAATAATTTTCTGAGCTTTAAAGAGGTTCTCTTGGTATTTTTTGACTTCAAAGTATGGAAATTCCCAGTCAATGATTCTTGCAAACCAAACAAGAGCACCTACATCATAAAATTCTATTGGCCTATAGGCTTCAGCTTCCTCAATAATGTCAAATCCATTATTTATTAATTCTTGTCTGGCAATACTTAAATAAGCTTTAGGAAAGGGAAGCTCGATATCTCCTAGTAGAAGCTCTACCAGGTCCCTGTCATTCTCAGCGCCAACCTGTTGCGTAAGAAACATACCTCCACTTTTAAGAATTCTTTTTAGTTCTTGTATGTTGTATTTACCGTGTCTGTTGGTGACAAGATCAGTAATCATCTTCAAACGGAAGCTCATCTCCTCCGTCAGCTGCCTTAAAATCTATCCCTAAAGGAAGAAGTCTCTCTTCACACAGTTTGATGTTTTGGAGCATAACCTTCAATTGCTGCAGTCTGTTTAGGATTGGCGAGAAAAGACAAAAGAAATTCTCCACCGCCCGTTTCCATATCTAATAGATAATCAGTATCGTGTAGATAGGATTTGATGATACTTCCAAAGTCCCATGGAAGATCATCCTCTTCTTTATATCTGTCCCTGGATGAGAGAGAAATCCCACCTTTGATATGAGGCGATTTCTCGTTGCACGTAGCCATTGGTGAGAAGTGCATGTCCACTACGTTTCCCAATCATTTACATATTTTTCCTCCATCGTGAGTGAAAATATCCACCAAGGTTATATAGGTTTATACAGAAGCTTATCACAGATGATCTACATGCAATCTCACGACACAGTCCTAAAGTACCGAAGTAATCCCATAACTCATTTGTACAAAATACTTCCGATTTTGATATAGTATCTGCACAGGCACTACAATTGCCATTGTCATAACTGTCTTGGTTGTTTCTACCTGAGTATTATTCTTTAGTGTTAAATTTTAATATCATTGATTTTTCCATTGATTATCGGCAGCTGCATTCATGCCTAGTAGAAACAAGTTTACTGTAGATCAATATTCGTTCCAGAATTCTAACACATGGGATGGGTTATTTATTAGTACATCTACGAGGATTTTACTGCATAATATCTCCAGAAATCTAATCTATAGTCATGACATACAGTTGACTTGTCAATCTTTTTAATCCCTTCCTACTTCCATTGGTAGTAACCAAGAGTTTGCTAGAGCAATGATATTGGATGTCGCATCGTAGATAAACTGGCCAATCTTCAATACTTGTCCTTTGTCAGATTTACCTTGCTGCTGAAATACTCAGTTCTGTAATGGTATTAAACGAACACATTGACATCACCCGGGTATAAACTCTTTATTTTAGTAGATATGCTCTATCAAAGTATGAGTCCTATATATAATCTGTCATAAAATCCAGCAGCAACTGCTGACATATCAGGATCAAAACTACCTTTATATGTTTGCTTAGTAAAATACAATTATTCTCAAGAAACGATATTTCTTCTCGAGGTTTAATTGGAGTTAATAAAATCTTTTTACATCATTTTGCTTCTTGTGAATATCGTCCATATATTCACATAACTTGGAAACCCATCATCTGGAGGAATTATCACGTATTTTCCCTGTTTCCTATTATTTATTCCCAAAATCATCTAGGAATTGGCGCTATGACCTGTAATTCCTATGTATACTTTATCCATGGCGAAGTCTGGCGTTTAATTACAATGGCACTTTTAGACAGCAAACATACACTCTCCACACCCAGAAACGTTTGGGGAAAAAGATCAGCAGGTGTGACGCTTGACCGGCTGAAACGTTTCCCGACATCAACAAAGCGACGCAGGTCACGCGCAAGGGTTGCCGGATCACACGAGACATAGGCAATGGCACGAGCACTCTGCTCAGAGAGCTGCTTTACAACATCAGGAGCAAGTCCCGCGCGCGGCGGGTCAACTACGATAACATCCGCGTCGGTGTCGGGAAACGAACGTCCCGCATCTCCGCCGATGGCATCAACGTTACTCAAGCCGGCGTCCTCCAGATTGCGTCGCAGGTCGCGCACAGCCGGGCCGTATGATTCAACCGCAGAGACAAAATCCGAGCGCGACGGGCAGCGGCAGCGTAAACGTACCGGCACCGCAATAGAGATCCATGGCCTCATCGCTATCCCGTACGTCAAGCGCGGAGAGTACCAGCTCTACGAGCTTCTCGGCACCTTTGGTGTTGACTTGAAAAAACGACGGGGCAGAGACGCGCATGCGCTCGTCGCCGATAAGCTCTGACCAGAGCCTGCGCCGGATAGTCGCTCAACGCCTGCAATACGTCGGGCCTTGCTCGGTCCCTTTGTCATCACGCGCACGATGCTTGTGGCGCCCGTGGCATCTTCCAGCACGCGTGCAACCTGCGCTCGGGGAAAGCCGCCGGGAGCCGTCCATAGTGCTACTTCAACGTCTTTTGTGCGACGAGACGTGCGAATGCCAATGCGCTCAATGTCAAGCTCGTGGGAGCCGGAAAGGTAGGAGAGGGCACCGCTCACTGCGCCGACGATCTTTTCATGAGCCTTGTCCAAAAGCGGACAATCTTTGATGCGAACGATATCTTGGCCGTTTGGTGCATACATGCCCACAAGCGTTTTGCGCCCGACTCGCTTAAAAGCAAGTTCAATCTTATTGCGATATCCCCAGGGTTCTCCCGGAGCTACGATATCGCGCACCAGATCGGAAGTCTCTTTCGGCGAGAAGTGCCCGATGCGCTCAAGTGCCGAGACAACTCCCGGCTTCTTCTCGCGAAGCTGAGATTCGTAGGTCATATTGCCCCAGGGAGCAGCTCCTGTAAGCGCGACAAAAGGAAGGGGACTTGTGATGCGCTCGGGCGACGGCTCAAGAACCTCCGTGAGCGTGGCGCGAGAAAAGCGCTCACCGTCATCGGTCAGTCTTGCGCGTACAGCGTCTCCCGGAACGGCACCGCCGGAGACAAAAACCGTCTTGCCGTCGGCGGTGTGTGCTATGGCATCCGCACCGTAGCTCATGCGCTCAATGGTGAGCTCAAGTTCAACCGCATGCGCCGCGTCGTTGTGAGGCAGAGCGGAAGCATCTGAGACAGCGCCGTTGCGGGAGTGAGCAAAAGTATCCACGCTAGTAAACCATACCCATGGCGCTTCGCACCTTGTCCAAGGTAGCGTTTGCAATTTCATTTGCACGACGATTGCCCTCATGGAGCACTTCACGCACATAGTTGGGATGTCTGCAATCTCTGAGCGCTTCTCGCGAATTGGTGCAAAGTAGCTGATTACGGCTTCGGTAACATACGCTTTGAGAGCGCCACCGCCACCCATGCCAATTTCGTCTGCAATCTCTTTAGGGTCGCGACCAGTGCAGATGGCAGCCGTGGTGAGAAGTGCCGAAACACCGGGGCGCATCTCGGGGTCAAAAGGTAATCATGCGCTCGGAGTCGGTTTTGGATTTCTTGATGAAGCTTGGCGGTTTCTTCTGCCGTCATGGAAAAGGGAGATGGCGTTTGCCGTAGGACTTGCTCATCTTGCGGCCGTCAAGTCCCGGAATCAATGGAGTAGAGGTCAGAAGGCCTGAAACCTCAGGAAAAACTTTTCCGTAGCGCTCGTTGAAGCGGCGGGCAATCTTGCCGGTAAGCTCAATATGCGGCAGCTGATCGCGACCGACGGGCACAATGTTGCCTTTGCAGAAGAGGATGTCGCACGCCTGATGAACGGGGTAGGGTAAGCAAAAAGTCCCGGTAAGTGCATGACCAGAGGCTTCCTGCTCGGCTTTGACGGTGGGGTTTACGAAGCAACTCCGCCTCGGTGACCAGCGACAAAAAACGGCAGCATAAGTTGGTTGAGTGCCGGTACGGCTGAGTGCGTGAAGATCATGGTCTTCACGGGGTCAATGCCGCAGGCAAGATAGTCAACGACCATGTTATAGACGTTGTCGGCAATATGCTCGGTGGTGTCGCGGTCAGTAATGACCTGGTAGTCGGCGATGATTACGTTGGTATGTACGCCAAGGTTCTGCGAGCGCACGCGCTCAACGATGGTGCCAAAGTAATGGCCCAAGTGCAGTCTGCCCGTAGGACGATCTCCGGTAAGCATGGTGTAGTTTCCGGGATGCTCCGGCAGATCTGCTTGAATCTCATTTGAGCGACGGGCGCCGCCTCGTAGCTGCCCTCATTTGGCATAAAAACTCCCAAACTTTCAAGTTCGTTGCAGCGCCTCACTGAGACGCCCGCGTTTCTAGTCAACAGTGCTTATTCTATCGCAAAAGACGGCCGAGCGCCTTTGAGGCTGGCGCGGACTTCTTTCCAGTTTGGATAGAACGTGGCGAGAAGCGCATAGAATTCGCGGTTGTGTCCGCGAACGTAGAGGTGGGTGAGTTCGTGAGCGATAACGTACTTCAGAACCTCTTTGTCATATTCGGCAAGCTCAAGGTTGAGCGTGATGGCTCCTGTTTCTGATGTTGCAGAGATCCCCAACGGCTTTTTCATGCGGCGTATTTTATACCGCGAGGCTTGCTTTTGAGCTCTTGTTTCCATGGCAGCGGTAAGCTCAGGCAGGACCGTGCGCATCTCTTGAGCGAGAAACTCATCAAATGTTTTACGAACGGCTTGCTGTGAAGCTTCGGAGGCAAGGTCGTCCAGGTAGCGGTTGGGAAGCGTGATAACAACGTCGTGTGCAAAGATGCGTGCCGTCCGCTTTGGTCCGTGAATGATGCGCAGGTTGTACGGGTGTCCCCAAACGCTCACCGTATGTCCGGAGGCTATGGGAGTGGGAGCTTGGAGGTTCTTCTCGCCAAGTAAAGAGGCGCGAGAAAGAGCGGTGCGAATCCAATCAGATTTGGATTCGACAAAGGCGATTGCAGCCGCTTCGGAAGTGTGCCACGGATAGCTCACGTCAACGCGACCTTCTCGACTAACACGCAGATTGATGTTCTTGACGGCCTTGCGTGTGAGCTGTACGGAAATGCCTGCTATCTGTACGGTTTTTGCGGTCACATGAGTCCTTACCATGATTTGGTTGATGGTTCGTAACATAGTATTACACGCATGTGACGCAGGAAATAGGGGAGGCAGTATGGATAGATTGGTCCTGCGCGCCAGAAAGCAAAGCTTACAGATTATGAACTTAGTGTGTTGATACTATAAAAAATTTGCGATATTGCCCTATAACAGTGCGATTTGTTATCCGATAGATTATATATAGACTTTGAGGATTTATTTATAAAGTTATTCGGAGTTATTCAGGAGGCACCATGAAAAGAAAAGGTGCAATTTCAAGGATTATTCTTGTGGCGCTCGTAGCATTTTCAATGTCTATGCCGACTCCTGCGCTTGCGGAGATGAGCGCAGAGTTTGGGAGTACTCCGGCACAGGGGTTTGCAGAAGTAGTCGGTACCACGGCTTCTGCAAGCGGAGAAGAACAACGGTTTATCTACTGAGTCATCCGCTGAGCCGAATGAACTGAAAGATGATAATGTCAAGCATGAAGAAACTCGCACGGAGGTAAATTCCACATCAGAGGCACCTGCAAGCGATTCTTCCGAAAGTTCCACCAACTCTCAAACAGAACCTGAAAAAACTCAAGTCCAAACTCAAACCGAGGAGGATTCTCAGAAGAACCTTGTCCAAGAGACTTGGACAACAACTGCTTCTGACGGCACTCAGATAACGGTCTCGGGAAAGCTCCCTTCCGGCGGTAGCGTGTCAGCTGTTCCGACAAGTGCCTCCATTAAAGGTCAGACAACACTTCTCGCCTTTGATATTACCATTCGCGATGCCCATGGAACAAAATGGGAGCCGGCCGGCTCGCCAATCGCCGTAAACATTTCCTCCTCCAGCATTTCCGGCAACTCCGTCTCGGTCTGGCATATTTCTGACAGTTCATCCGTAGAGCAGGTGAGCAGTCCTACATCCGCTGCAGGCTCCGTGTCTTTTACGGCAAAAGGTTTTTCGGTCTATGCCGTAACTACGCCTGATACGCACTTCACAATAACCTATCGTTTTCATGTAATAGATGCATCCGGTACCGATTCCATTGTGTCAACTCAGAAAACTCTCTGATGATGAGCGCTTGATAGAGTCTGCTACTCCATCCGGAGACGGAACGTTCCGCGGATGGAAAAACTTCTTCGGGATCTACCTTTACCGACTTTGGTAAAGACTGCCGCAGAGCTTAACGGCGCTGCCCTTGATGCTGCGGCTGAAGCATCCCCGGTTGATTTGTATGCATCTTTCACTGCATCCAATCGCCATGTCGTTTACGCATGTCTGTACCGATTCAAACCGCGTGCTCAGTGCGGTGACGTATGCGGATGGCGACACCATTCAAGGTAGCAGCATTCTTCCGCTCGTAAACACCGGCAATCCTGAAACGCAGGCCGTGGGCTGGTCTCGCACAAAAGGAGCAACCCAGCCGGATGCAAGTCTCGGTACCGTCAATGGTCAGGATGTCTATCTTTGGCCTGTTGTCAAAGCCGGACATAGCATCACCTTTGATAGCGCCGGTGGATCTTCCGTGGCTACCGAGTATGTTGATACGGACGATGTAACCGTTGCGCCGAGTAATCCAACAAGAACCGGATATACCTTTGCAGGTTGGAAGACTTCCGATGGTGCAGCCTTTTCACTTTTGGCTCAAAACTTACCCAATCTATCCGCCTTACCGCTTCATGGACGCCGAACGCCAATACGGTCTATCATGTGAACTACTGGGATACAGAAGTCTACTGATCCTTATAATGCAGCTGCAGCCGATAAAACCTATACTTTATATACCGTCCAAGGTTATACGGCCGCTACTGACGCTACCGTCTCTCCTGCAACTACAGATGTTGCATCAAAAATTGCCGCTATCAATGGCCAGTACTACGGTCATTTGCTCCTTGACACCGAACGGAGCGACAGTTCGGCTACGGTTTCCGCAGATGGTAGCACAACGCTAAACGTGTATCTTGATCGCTCGCTGGTACGTGTTAATTTTTACAATAGCAAGACTGACTATATCAATGACACCGATAAAACAGGGGTTGAAAACTACTCAGGCAATGCTGCCCATACGTTCTTAGGGCTCTACGGCGCAACATTTACGCCTATTGAACCTGAAGCAGGGTATCGCTGGGATGACGGTAATCTTTGGTATGCCCAAGAGTCCTTCTAGCTTTTGAAGCACCAGGCAGCAGAAATCGCACGGCAAGCCGTTTTCGATCTTTTATCCTAATAAGGTGAATCTGACCAAAGACTTTGCCGTATTTACTGACAATGCAGACGGGAACGGCTACAGTGCATATAGTGCTTCTTGGATACCTGCCGATGGAACATTTAGTTTCAGTACAAACCTGGCAATGTTTTCTTACGTCAAGTACGGCTATTACACGCCTACCGGAACTCCTAAAGATCCGAAAGATCTAAACCTTGATACCGACGTTACTCAGTGGTTTGATATTTCTAAGGGAGAAGGTCCTGCGATATATGATGCTGCCAGCGGAGACGTTGCTTTTAAGCCTCTTCCTACAAAATATCTTGTTATGGTCAGAAAGCGCATTACCTATAATCTGACTCTCAAAAACGCGGCAACTTCCGTTACCTCTGAAACCACAATCTCATCTGAACAGCGTAAATATGGAGCTTCGTTAGCCGACATCTCAAACTCAACGCCAAGTCGTCCTGCCGGATTGCCACAGTACTACCGGTTTGTCGGCTGGTATCGAAACGCTCAGTTGACCATGCCTCTCACCTCTGATAACTCCATGCCCTCAAGTGATACCTCTCTGTATGCCAAATGGGAGCCGGTACCCGTTAATGTCACGTATGTGTACAACAACGGAACACCCAACAAGACCGTGTCAGTACCCGCGCAAACAACTCTCGATGAACCAACGGGGGTAACGCGCGATGGCTATGTTCTTGTCGCATGGCTCCGAAACGATGGAAAGCCGTATCGTTTTGGAAGTCCCGTGACGGAAGACATTACCCTTACGGCCAAAATGGGTTCCGATAAACCAGACCCACACCATCACCTATGATCTTGCCGGTGGTACAGGCTCTGTTTCAGATCCGATGCACTATGCCGAAGGCTCTGATATTCGTGTGCTTGATGCTTCCGGTGTGACTCCTCCTGCAGGCTCCCGTGGATTCATTTGCTGGGTTGCAAGTGACGGAACGCGCTACTATCCGGGGGATTTGATTCCGATGGGAACTTCGGATATTTCCCTGCGCGCCGTGTGGGCAAACTCCAATGCCGTCACGTCTTGCGTATGATCTCAACTACGAAGGCGCTCCCGGTCGTACATACTCAGATTTCGTTGAGTCAAACGATACTCTTACCATTGATGCGGCAGATCCGGTGCGAGCAGGATATCGCTTCTTAGGCTGGTCTATCTCAAAAGAGGGTGGTACACTGCTCCATCGGGGCGATAAGGTGGAAGTTGACACCATAAATGCAGAGGGAAATGTACTTTATGCTCAGTGGGAACGTATTGATGAGCCGACGCCTGCTGAAAATAAGACTGCTTCAACAAAGGCTCCCGGTGCACTTCCCGATACGGGAGATAATTCGCCGGCCATGATTTTCTCGCTTGCTGCTACCGGTCTGCTTGTGTTTGTAGCATCTACTCTGCATCGTCGTCGCACAGAGTCTCAGGCATAGAGCCGCGATTACGATTCAGTGGTTACGGAAAAGCAGTAGTAAGAAGATAGCGATAATAGTTGAGAAGGGCACAGCAAAACGCTGTGCCCTTTTTATTAGCCTGTCCTATACGTGAGGTCTTTGTGCGGTAGCAATACGTCAGCTCACAAACCTCAAACTCGCTTTGCGTTCAAGAGCGCAGGCGATGAGAATCTGTTTGCGGATCTCAGGGAATACGCTTAGGATCCATGGCGGGTATGTCGCGGAGACGATAGGTATGCCAAGTTCTTCGTATTCTTGGGTGCCCATGGTATGATAGGGGAAGCACGTCAGGCGCAATGACGTTGCTCCAGCGGGTTATAATGCGGCCCACGCTGGCAAAAGCTCTGCGGGGGAGTCATGTGTATCGTGTACGAGCAACAGCTGGCGAATGAGTACGAGGGGATCCATACGCCAGGATCAACTCGTTGCCAAAGGCAAGCGGTCGTTCCGGTCCCACTTCACAGAGCGCGTGGTGCCCTTTTGGGATCCGAGTGTTTGATGTCGAGAAGTACCTAGGTCAGTATTGGACGCAGCAGCCGCTCAAACGTCTCCGGATGATACGGATCATACGAGATGCCGGAGGAATCCAGACAGGTGTGAATGCGTCCTTTAGGGTCAGTGTGAGCGGCTTTCAAACAGCGCGCCAACAAACGCAGGGCTTGAGCCAGTGGCTCGCCGCCCGTGCGGTAATGCCGCCTTTACGGTAAAAAGGGTCGGTTGCGGTCATAGAGCGCGAGCACGTCCGCCACCTCTTCTCATGTCCAATGCCAAACTTCCACGTATCGGGGTTATGACAGTAGGCGCAGCGCATGGGGCAGCCCTGTATGAAGACCACCAAGCGCGTGCCGGGACCGTCAACCGTGCCGAACGTCTCAATGGAATGAACCCTGCCCACGCACGGTGAGCGGGTTCTGATCTGCAGATCGTTCGCATGGATTGTCTGGGATATGTTGCGATTCAGACATGAGAGAAACGGATCCTTGTGCTTGGAAAAATCACAGTGCCTCGTGGAAGGTGCGGGAAATAACGTCGTCCTGCTGCTCTTTGGTAAGCGAGTTGAACTTGACGGCATATCCGGAAACACGAATGGTAAGCTGCGGATACTTCTCAGGATGTGCCTGGGCATCAAGCAGGGTATCTTTAGTGAATACGTTGACGTTGAGGTGGTGTCCGCCCTTCTCGGCATAGCCATCAATCATGCTGACAAGGTTATCTACCTGCTCGGGTGCTACTTCGTTTGCTTTCATGGTTTCTCCTTTGAGTATAGGTGGCGAGAAGCACGGCGCTTCTCGCCAAGTTGTTATGAACGGTCTTCGGCGCCTTCCGGTGCGGACGGATCCGCCTCACAGGCGCAGTCAACGTGGTTTTCGATGCCGACGTTGCTGAGGTCAAGATCGGAAAAATCAATGCCGTCGAGGTTGAGCTCATCTCCGTGGAAGAGGATGTCGTTGCTCTTACCAAGCGCATTTGGGATGATTGAGAACGTATTGGAGATGCCGTCCTGAGCGTCTCCGAAGGGGAGCTTTGCCACAGAGGCCAAGGATGCTACGGCGCCGTGCGTATCGCGACGGTGCATGGGTTGGCACCCGGTGCAAAGGGAGCTCCGGCACGACGTCCGTCAGGGGTATTGCCGGTTGCCTTGCCGTAGACCACGTTTGAGGTGATGGTCAGAATGGAGGTGGTGGGCACGGAATCGCGGTAGGTACCGGTCTCGCGGACAAACTTCATGAAGACCTCAACGATGTCATGGGCGATGGTATCCACACGGTCGTCATCGTTACCGTACTTGGGGAAGTCTCCCTCAATCTCGTAGTCAACGACCAGGCCGTCATCGTTTCTGATGGCTTTGACCTTGGCATACTTGATGGCGGAAAGCGAGTCTGCAACAACGGAAAGACCTGCGATGCCCGTAGCAAACCAGCGGTGTACGTGCTCGTCGTGGAGCGCCATCTGAATGCGCTCATAGCTGTACTTGTCGTGCATATAGTGGATGGCGTTGAGGGTGTTGACATACACGCCTGCAAGCCAGTTCATCATGTCCAGGTACTTACGCATGACGTCGTCGAAGTCAAGGTAGTCTCCTTCGACGGGCTGAAAACGAGGGCCAATCTGGTCGCCGGTCTTCTCGTCACGGCCGCCGTTGATGGCGTAAAGCAGACATTTTGCAAGGTTGGCGCGAGCGCCGAAGAACTGCATCTCTTTACCGATGCGCATGGAGCTGACGCAGCAGGCAATGGCGTAGTCATCGCCGTGATAGACGCGCATGAGATCATCATTTTCGTACTGGATGGAGCTGGTGGTGATGGAAATCTTTGCGCAGTAGCGCTTAAAGCTTTTTCCGGCAGGCGTACCGACCAAAGTACCGTGAGGTTTGGCTCAGGGGCTGGTACCCATGTTCTCAAGCGTGTGAAGCCAGCGGAAAGCCGACTTGGTAACCTGCGGGCGACCGTCAACACCCATACCGCCGATGGATTCAGTTACCCACTGAGGATCTCCTGAGAAGAGCTCGTTGTATCTCAGGGTACGTGCAAACTTCACCATGCGGAGCTTTCACTGACCAAATGGTCAACAAACTCCTGAATCTCGGACTCGGTGAAGGTACCTTCGGCAAGATCACGCTCAGCATAGATGTCGAGGAAGGTGGTGTTGCGGCCGATGGACATGGCAGCGCCGTTTTCTGCTCTTTTAACCGAAGCAAGGTAGCCTATGAGAGCCACTGCACCGCCTCTGAAGTTGCGAGCAGGACGTCCAAGTTCAAGCCGTAAATGTCGCCGAGCTTTTCGCAACTCGCCGAGGGCGCGAATCTGCTCCGGAGAGCTCTTCGCGGTGACGAATGGTCTTCGTCCATGGTCTTATGCGTACCGGCTTTTTCGGCCTTCTTTTTCCTCGATAAGCGCATCGACACCGTAAAGGGCAACGCGGCGATAATCGCCGATGATGCGGCCACGGCCGTATGCATCCGGAAGACCGGTGATGATGTGGGAATGACGGCAGTACGCATCTCATCCGTGTAGACGTCAAAGACACCGGCGTTGTGGGTCTTGCGGCGGTTGGTGTAGAAGTCAACGATTTCGGGGGTCAACTTCATAGCCGTAAGCTTTGCAGGCAGCCACGGCCATACGGATGCCGCCGTCAACCATAAGGGCACGCTTCAGCGGCTTGTCCGTCTGAAGACCGACGATCTTCTCAAGAGACTGATCGATATAGCCTGCTTTGTGCGAGGTGATGGTGGAGACCACCTTGGTATCCATATCGATGACCCCGCCGTTTGCCGTCTCTTGCGCAAAGAGATTCATGACATCGGCCCAAAGCTTGGTGGTTGCTTCGGTGGGACCGGCCAAAAACGACTCGTCACCCTCGTAGGGGGTATAGTTTTTCTGGATGAAATCACGGACATCAATAGCGTGGTTCCAGTTACCGTGGGTAAAGTTACGCCATGCGATTGATTGGTCTTCTGTGAGGACAACTTCTGCGCCTACTTGCATAACACACTCCTCTTTGCAGCTCCGATGACGGCGCGCTGCCTTGGGCCGGAAATTACGGTGGCAAAACTCCTCTTTTGCCACTTCCAGCAATTACTACAACGTTCGTTTTCAGACCACTGGGTTTGTGTATAGCAAGTACCTGACACACACGATAAGCGCACAAAAGGCATTTCCTAAGACACTTGGTCAGCGATTAACCCTACCTCACATATAGTGTGTGATGCAGTGATTCTCACAACATTTGGCGGTTTTTGGATAAGAAGGAGCGATGCAGTGGCGCGCTGACATACGCACATCAGTATAAGATGTGAATTGAAGTCAGAATGGTGTATACAACAAGTATGAAGTCATAAAAGTGATACCTTTATTTGCTGAGATTCACTGAGGTATTTGTCAGGTAGATGACGTACGTAAAGGCTGGTATGGGTAGTACCTGCGGAACAGATGCTGAAAAACCGCACTTCGTAAAGAACAACGCAAGGTAAGGGATTTTGTGCCTGAGCGTGTTCACGCCACCTTGGACGCTCGCATTTTGGCCAATCTCCAAGCATCTTCGAATATCAGGATGCTGATTTGGTCTTAACGTATGTCTCTATGGACTCAGAGGTGAATACATCGCAGCATTATTGCCAGAGGCGCTAGAATCAGGTAGCGCGTTGCTATTCCTCGCTGTACTGCCGAGAAGACCCTTGAATTTGTAGAGATTTCTTCTCTTCAAGGTCTTCATCAAAGCAGGTTTGGCGTCTTGAGCCTGATGCTTCTCTCCCGCATTAAAGACACCGGAATTTGTGGGATCTATTTGTTGGTGCCCGGGCTGGTATTTGATGGATTAGGTAATCGACATGGGTATGGTGGCGGATACTACGATCGCTTTCTTGCACTTTTATCCAGGCCATAAGATTGCGCTGGTTCTGTACACGGCAGCTAAGCTGCAATGAGCTCCACATGAAGCCTCGGCGACATCGCCGTTGATCTTCTGGTTACCGATCAGCGTATTTGGCGTGTAAATAACAATTTCAAATAATGCGAACTACGCGGGTTTTCACGCTTCTGTAAGGTATTTCGCGAGCAACGCAATACTCCTCGATAGCTCAAATCCTTACCACAGCATGACACCTATGCAAGCATCTTTAGGTAGGAAACGCGGCGATACTCTTCGCGTCTCATTAATGTCGGTAAGATGCACCTCGACCATTGAATCTGCATGATAGCGGCAAATCAAGCAGGGAGCTATTGAGGTATGCGTATCTGCCGGGTTAATAAGTGATGGCATCAGGTTCCAAGCGCATCTTGAATGGCGCTTACCAGATCTCCTTCATAGTTGGACTGATAGCACACGCAATCAATAAACCCCTGGTTTATTCGCTTCCTCTTTACATATTTTGATAAGCGTGCGGTAGTCTTGCTTTCCGTAGAGCTCGGCTCACGGATACCAAGCATATTGATGTTGAGGGCCGTTAATGATCAAAAGCCGCAACCCCTGCTCATCTTGAGTCAGTTCTTCAGGGGTCACAGATTCTTCTTTTGGGTCGGTGTCAAACGTCCCGGTATGGGAGAGATTGTCAACCGAAAGATCAACGTCGCGCAAAAGAGATATCAGCTGTCTCAACTTCCTTCTCGTCGGAGGTGGAACCATCTTCAGGCATAGATATGACTTGAGATGTTCTGCGTATGATTGCAACAAGCGGTGATTGCGGCATTTACCTGCTGTGCAATATTTGGCCCAAAGACAACTTCAATGCCGTTGATACCTCTGCCCACAATGCCAAGAACGCCTTGCAGGTTTCCAAGTTGTTCGGTATCGATACGGTGGGGTCAGTAACGGTGAGACTGCAGCCGCGTCATACAGACTTCGTTACTATAAGGTTATCCGAACCTCCGATTGCCAAAAGAACGTTTTGTGCCGCTTGCTGCGAATCCATCATGCACCTTTCGTAGGTATAGACGCCGTTAATGGATTCCCCATAATCCATTAAAAATTTTATGAAAGGGGAGTGAGCTTTCTATATGCTCTCACAAGAAAACGATCCCTTTATTTGAGACATACAGTATACGGCGAAAAATCCATGAGTCCCGCAGGTCTACCATTCGCTCGGTAGGCGGAGAGATATACGAGATAAAAGGTTTGGAGATATCCGTGAGCGGTTGGCTGAAGATGTTATAGCAAGAAGAGAGACTTGAGCGCGCGGGCATCCGTGAGAGGGAACCCGTACAGGTAGTACGTATCTTTCCAGCGCGATAGAGCGGCATGCGTCTTGTGCATCTCTTTGAGATCATACAGGGCACTGAGTGGACTGATCTTTTATGAGGACCCTTCAATGGGTCGATCAAGAAAGACCAGTGTCCATTTTGCTTCAGATAGTCATAGTTGACATCCCGTGCAACCACACCCTCCCACCGCACGCAATAATGGATCCTGTTTTTAGAGCCACGCTGGGTAATTTCTTTGATTCAATGTCTCTAAAGTAAGTTTCGCCATAGGCGCACAAGATTTGATGACGTTTTTCCTGTTTCATCGTGTATGGCAACGTCAATATCAACGCAGGGTCTTCACAGAGTTTTGGAAAGTTCAACTGCCGTACTTGTTTTGCCAACACCGGGCATACCGATAAGTACGATGTTTTTGCATCTTCTGAGCAGAGTACTCTCGATGGCTTCAATTTTTAGAGTCCATCTGCTGGAGCTCTATCGGTGCGTATGGCGTGTGCGGGAGCGTTTGGCGCCTGAAAGAGCGTATGCGCTGCGCATGCTTGGGCAACAAGCATACCAAGACCATTTTCTCGTGGCTATACCGCATCTTTGTGCTTTCAAGAATAAGGTTGCTTCTAGTGGATTATAGATGAGATCAATAACACCGCTAAGTTTAGGAAACGCCGTAGGCATGCCATCAGGAAAGCGGACTTTTTGGGCAGGGCAGGATACATGCCGGAAGGCGTACAGTTTACGATGAGAAATACACGGCGGCAGCAATCAGGCACGTGGTTTCAGTAAAAGGTCTTGATAGGTAATCCAGTCATTGCAGAGACTGTGCCGAGAAAAGAGAGAAGTACTTCTCGACACGCCAACGACGTACGCGCCAAGTTTTGTACAGAGATAGCTGACGGCGCGACCGGCGCCAGCTGCATACCCAGCACCAAAACGGTCTTTTTGTTTAAGAAGTGTGCAGAAAAGACCCTGCTGTGAAAACAGGCAACCGCTCTAAAAGCCAGTGAAATCCTATTGCGTCAGTGTTTTTCGGCAAAGACGGTATTGCCGTATCGTACAAGCGTGTTGGCTGCTCCTATGGCACGTGCCGCTTCACTTGCAACATTGGCGCTAGAAGTGCTTTTGCTTGTATGGGATTGTAACGTTAAAGCCCTTTTCAATTCTGACTTGTAAGTACGTCATCGAACCTCGTCAAAAGGCAGTCCCTCGATAAGAGCATAGGAGTCGGTCCCCAACAGCGCATGAATCTCCGGCGACCAGCTGTGCGAAAGATGTTCTCCTAAAAGGCCGTATGATGCGGGGATTTCTTTCATGAGAGGTAGCTCTGCCGTGATTTGGCCGCATCCATTAAGACGTGCATGAGCGAGACCGTAGACGGTTTGAGATACTCAGGGACGGATGCCTCTGCCTATCTCAATCTTGCCGTTCTCGGTTTGGATCCGGTATTGAAAAGGTTGTGCTCGCGTTTATATCGCCAATTTGCTGCCGCCAGACTGTCGTTTGCGCAAGAGATCCAGAATCTGGCATCGATCGCATCGATTTGCGCGCGTAGTTCCTCAGCGTCTGTACCACAGTCCCACCCGTATGGATTGCGTTTTGATTCTTGCGCCAGGAAAGTTTGCATCGAGAAGAGCGAGGGCAGTATATGCCTCCACTACAGGAACGGCTCTGAGAGCCGCGGTATCATCGACGTCCGTGGACCTCAAGAGCTGTCTGGGTATTTGAAGACAGGTCAACTGAGCGCTGGGGAAGGAGATCGCTTGAGATGGGTTTGAATGCGTATGTAAAGAAAAGAGGCGCTCCGGTTGAAATACCCCAGCAATGCCGCCCGCATTGTTCGTTGCGGGTTGCACTTTCACCGTCTTGTACAACGTGCACGGATCATTATTTTTACTACCACGGGTACGCGCGGCTTCAAAACCAAGGCCAAACTCAATGCCTTAACTGCATGGAATACTAAAAATGGTATGCGCCACGGTGCTTGGAGTCCTTCAAAGAGCGGAGAGCCCATGCCGGCAGGAATGCCCGTTGCTACACACTCAACAAGGCCTCCGACACTGTCGCCCGTATCGTGAGCCTCCCGTATGGTCGAGAGGATCTTCTCGCCCGCCAAATCGTTGAGAACGGGCAACCCTTGTTTGGTATGGAGATGGGAAATTTGCTGATAAGAGCAGCTGCGAAGCAGGGGAGGCATCAAAAAGCCAGCAAGCGTGTCGTCTTTATTCCGGCAACTTCTTTAAGATGTGCGGCAACATGAATTTTTGCGGACGTGCCTGATGGCAATGCCTCCGGCAGGCAAAGCGCCGCCGTAAAGGCGTCCGAAAACTGTCCGCCGCCTGAGGGCGTCCCGGCGTCCGTGTGCCACGGTACCAGGCGGCAAAATCGGCTGTCCCGGCTGAGGGAACGGTACCGAGGTAGTCGTAATCGCCCGTGCGTACGTCGGTATTTTCAATGACGGCCGCAAGGGAGCTCCACACGTTGTTCCCTTTGGAAGTAAGTCCTGAGAGAATACGGAATGAATCTCTCATGGCGCGTATCTCCCTGAAAACGAGCCGGGCGTGCGTCTGGCAATAAAAGTGTGTAAGCGCATCCAGTCATAGTGCAAACCCGACGGTAAACCATCAAGAACGCAGCCAATCGCTTTCAGAGTGAGATTGCCCGAAACGGTAACGCGCAACGTTGTTCCAAAATGTTGAAGGCATACGCTACCCTGCTATTCCGTTGTGTCCGTAAGTTCCGCTTTTGCCACCGAGAGCGCGGAAAACTCGAAGATAGCGTGGTAGATTGGCGATTGCTTCCGCATGTGTGACGGTGGTTGGATTGTTCTGCATAAAGAGGCGGCAACGGAGGCCATCATAACAATGCGATGATCGCTCGCCATCGACGCTTCCTCCGTCAAGAGAGCCGTGACCTCAATAACGAGAGTGTCATCGCCCTCAATATATGCCTGGCCCCCAAGAGCGCTTATGGCAGCGGTAATGCTCTGCAAACGATCGGACTCTTTTAAGCGCAGCCTTTGAACGCCGCTGAATTTCGATGTACCTTCCGCAAAGGCCGCAACAATGGCAAGCGGCGGTACCAGATCGGGCGGTCGGCAACGTTAGTTGAATGGCTCGGAGATGATCGTACATGGCCGCGGCAGCACTTCCGTGGCGAGAAACACGTGCGCCCTACGAGTGAAAGCGCAGCCAATATGGTGCGATCACTCTGTTTGCTTTGCATGTTGAGGTCCGTAACTTCCACACCCGAACCAAGAGCGCCTGCAGTAAGCCAAAAGGCTGCATTTGACCAGTCACCTTCGACTTCGAGAAGGCCAGGGGTTTGATAGCGGACGTTGTCGGAAACATCGAATCTGAGGTATCTGGTATCGTTTTCCGTTACGTGGGTCTTTCTGACACCCACGCCGGAACTCCTTTGCTAGGGACCGAGCAGGTAAGATCTATATACGGTGCAGACTCAACCGGCTCAGTTACCAGTACCTCAAGATCTTGCTCCATAAGCGGAGCTGCCATAAGAAGTCCGCTTACAAACTGTGAGGAAATATTACCCCGGCAATACAAAAGGCGCGCCTTTATCTGTCCGAAACCAAAGAGGATAGGAGCCTCGAGACAAGCGCAGCTCTGGGACACAAGTTCTCGTAGAAAGGAGTAAGAGGTCGATGCGCAGAGCGTACTCAACATGAAGTTCAACCTACGTCCAAGGGCACAGACTACGGGAAGGAGAAAAGCGCAGGGTTGAGGCAGACTCACCACAGTTGAGATCAAATCGGCGCAGGTTAAAGAGGACGCGTTTTGGTTGCTTGATGGGTGAAACGCGATAGCCTTTTGCTGTTTTGGCAAAGTGAGCGCCAAGTGTCTCCAAACACGCAATGGTAGCGTCAATGTCTTTTGATGCGGTATGGCAGGTAATGTCTGTAATACCGTCGGCAAAGCCGCACAGATGAAACTTCGGTGAGCCTCGGATTTTGAGGCGACACTGCGAATACTTCCTGAAAGCTCATGTGAAATAATAGTTGCTAACACGGTGTACTCCTAAAGAGTCTTGAGCGGCTGGAACCAAATAATGGTTCCAAGTACTTCAATGGTGCTATATCTATATCAGAGATGCCGATGATGATATCGTCCAAATTTTCTATTATGACTGTAGGGAGAGCATAGGTGCTTGCACCTCGTTCCAAGTGCAGCACTACATATGATTTTGATTCCACAATGTACTAAGCTCCCTGATAATTAAGTACCTCACAGCAACGATTGATCCATTTTTTGGTTGCTTTTCATTGGGATCTACAACAACAGCAACACCTTGAGGAATCTTGAGATTGTATCCGTCATCTTCAACAATGAAAGCAAATAGATTTTTTCTGTTTTGAGCAACATATGCAGGAATGGGAAATCAATATGCATGAATCTTCTTTGACATTTCATGAGTATCAAACAATACCTTTATGAGGGGAATTTTGATCTGTTCATCAGAACTGAGGGTGGATTTGTATTTTTGAGCTAGACCATAAGTATCAGATATAAGATCGTCTTCTGAAATCCCGAATGCATTACACAGTTTCTTTAAAGATTCTTTTCTAGGGAGTGATCCTTTTCTCCAACTGGTAACTGCACCAGCAGTAACACCGCTTAGGCGGGCGATTTCATCTTGTGTCACATTTTTAATACGAGAAGAGCCTCTAAATTTTCAGAAAATCCCATAGAAACCTCATTTATATCGCTGGCGGCTGAGAAACAACCGCTCACCGCAAATAAATTGAGAAAAACTAAAACTCAATTTAGAATTACTAAATAGAAGAGGTTGAATCTCAATACTGAGAATACCTCAAAATGAGCAACAGATGTATGAGTCTTTGCCTATCAAACGAAAGAAGGGGTTAATATGGACGCAAGCTTTGGTTCGGTTACTCAAATATTACGCGGATATACCTACTGAGCAGGTACGATTGGTTGTCTCCTTACTTGTGGGAAGTAAGGGTACATAATGTTGAAATAACTTTAAACTCTGATGATCCATACACAATCATAAGGAAAATTTCATTGAATTTTTCTGATCATTTGCATATTGGAGCTGGAACTGTACTTACGTTAAATGAACTTAGAAATGCAGTGAACGCTAGGGAGCTACATGTTCTTTCTCCAACCATGATGTCTCAAGAAATGTTTGATTTTTGTAAGGAAAAGGCATACAGTGAAGTGTTCAGGGTCAGTTTACACCTCTGAAATTCGACAGTGTTTTTAGATGGTGCCGATATTGTTAAGGTTTTCCCGCGAAACGAGTTTTCGCCACCTATGCATCTAAAGTTTTGGAAACCACTAGGGTCTTATCCTTTGATGGCTGTTGGTGGTGTGGCAGCTACGTAAAAGAAGTTTTTCCGGTGGTTACTCTATATGTTGGAACAGCAGGTGGAATTTTTCAAAAGAAAGACATTATAGAGATGACAGTAAAAGCTCTTAAAGAAGAGCTGCAGTTTTTGAGAGAGAACCTGTAGCTTAATTTAAGAAAGGATATCATGAAGATTGTTGGAGTAACTGCGTGTCCCACTGGTATTGCACATACGCAGCTGCGGCAGCTGAGGGACTTGAAAGGAATGTCGTAAACGCAACTCGCGGTAAAGATTGAAACCCTAGAGAGATAGGGCCGGAGAATGAACTTCACAGGAAGATGTTGATTCAGCTGATGTTGTGATACTTGCAGTAGGAATTGTTATTGAAGGGAGGAACGCTTTGAGAATGCTCTCGCTTTTGCATGCGGATGTGAATACGCTATTTCATCCAGAAGTAATTGTTGATGCAGCGGTAAAGCTGTTTTGTGAATCGCAATAGACAGGAAGGTGGCATGTGGAAGACAGAAACTTAAAAGCTTTTGGAAAAGACATCCAAAAACACTTGCTCAGTGGCGTCTCCTCTATGATTCCGTTAGTAGTTGCAGGTGGTGTTATCTATGCAATTTCGATTTTGGGGGCTGTGTCTACTGCTAAAGGACTTGTTCCAAACGGTCCGATAATGACGTATTTAAGTGTACTTGGTAAAGCTGGTCTATCTCAATGATTCCTGATTTGCAGGATATGTTTGCATATTCAGTTGCCGGACGTCCTGGTCTTGCACCTGGTTTTATTATGGGATTCATTGCAAATAATACTGTTCAAGTAAATGGAATTGACGTAAAGTCCGGATTTTTAGGCGCCTCACTTCTAGGACTTATTGTTGATACATCGCTAAATGGATGAAATCATGGAAAGTCAGTAAAAACAGTAAAACTATTATGCTCTATACTCATTATTCCAACGTTGACAACATTAATTGCAGGAGCACTTTATTACTGTGTTATTGCAATTCCATGCTCATGGATTGTCGAATGCTCTTACTGAAACAATGAACAACTCTTGAAGGTGCGAGCAACATGCTCTTGCTGCTGGTATTGGAATCTTTGCGAACTTGATTATGGCGGACCGGTAACTAGGCTGTTTCTGATGTTTACTCTTTCTTTAATTAATGAAGGAAACTACTTCCCGAATGGACTTTTTCCGAATAATAGTTGCAGTACCACCCTATTGGTATTTTTCTTCTACACTTATTGCGAGAAACAAGTGGAGTATTGAAGATAGGGATCTAGCGAAATCAATTGCACTTATTGGCTGTCTTGGTATACGGAGGGTGCTATACCTTTTGCAGTAAAAGATTTAAAGAGGGTAGTTCCAAGCTCAATTTTTGGTTGCGTTGTTGGAGCAGCTATCTGTGCATTTGGGGGAGTTTCATGTCCTGTACCTCATGGTGGTTTTATTGTATTGCCCGTTGTTGGAGAACCTCTTTGGTTTTGTGCAGGTATAATTGGTGGAGCACTTGCAACAGGAATCTTACTTTCTATTTTTGAAAAACCGCTTTGAATCTCAGGAAACTAACAAGACTGATGCGTCCTTTGCCATTGTTTAGTTCATGCTTTTGAGGTGTTTTATTTTATATAGCGAGAAGCTCAGACTTCTCGCTATACCTGTTTTATGAGTTTTCGATCTAGGCGAGCTTTATCAGATCCGAAAGCGTCTCAAAAGAAACGGACATCACTGACGAGTGCCGATGGATTTTTGGAACAATGATGTTTAGGGACATGGTCGGCTCTGTTTTTGTCTCGTTTAATGTACGCGAGAAGCTCTTCGGATTGATAGGGAGACTCCGTAGGCAGGTTATATGCCCTCACGCAGTTCTCTATGGCATCGGCGGTTTCTTTGCTGCACCAGCCTTTCTTCTGACTTATACGCCCCATCATACAAAGACCGGCTGCCACGCTGTGCCCATGGGGAAGCGTGTAGTTACTTGCGGCCTCGATTGCATGTCCGAATGTATGTCCCAAGTTCAGCCGAATACGAACTCCATGCGTATCAAAAGGATCTTGCTCAACAAGGGTCTTTTTGATGTTGACGCGTTATAACGATATTGGTCAGCCAGTCTCAAGTTCTTCTCGTGTATTGCAAGGCTACTTCCCAAAGGAGCGTGGTCCAGTAATTGAGAGAACAAGGTTTTATCGGCCATAACGGCGCACTTTATTACCTCCGCAAATCCTTCTTCTATATCTTGTGCCGAGAGGGTTTGCAAAAGAGATGTGTCGGCGATAACGAAACTTGGCTGCCAGAAAGTCCCCGCCTGGTTTTTACCGGATGCCAGGTTAATCGCTGTTTTTCCTCCCACGGAAGCGTCAACCATGGAGAGAAGAGTCGTTGGCATGGTGACGTAGCGTATACCGCGAAGATAGGTGGAAGCGGCAAATCCTGCAGTGTCACTGACCACGCCTCCGCCAAATGCAATGACGCAGGAGTTTCTCGTAAGCTCGTTTTGTGCAAAGTCAGACCAAAGCATCTGTAAAGTTTCAGGTGATTTTGTGTGCTCACCGCAGGGAAGGATGGTCTGGGAGATATTTGAGAAATTCCGGTAAAGTACCGCTTTCAGCCGATTCAGGTAGAGCTTTGATACGGTTGTGTCAGAAACAATATGCAGATGTGTATCAGAGTCTATCCAAGTGGCCAATATGTTGGCGCTTTCGGCAAGCGCATCTTTGCCAATAATGATTTCAGAAGAATTTTCAAGTTGATATTTTGAGAGGTCAAGGCTTAGTTTTGAATACGTCATATATGTCCTCATCTTGTGCTTTGGCGTGTGTTGTAGTGAGTCTAACATGGTGAGTATCTTGTGCACATAAATTTTCAACTTGAATTAGGGTAGGGGTGCTCGCTATACTTACCAACCATGGCCCCGTAGCTCAGTGGATGAGAGCGTTTGCCTCCGGAGCAAAAGGTCGTGGGTTCGAACCCCACCGGGGTCACCATGTATGAAGCACTGATATCTGCTGCATTCATGCTGACAAGAAGTGCTGGCCTGGCATATATGCCTTGAGATACGTGCCAAATTTTGGCTGGAGAATGATGATAAACGCTACAAAAGAGCAGGATAGCGTAACTTTACAAGGTTTAAGTTCAACAGAAGTTGCCAAGCGGATTGCAGATGGCCGCGTCAATACCAATACGGATGTAAAAACAAAGTCTATTCCTGCCATCATTAAAGACAACGCACTGACGCTTTTTAACGTAGTAAACGTTGCCATGGCATGTTTAGTGCTTCTAACGGGTGAGTTGCGAAACGTCCTTTTTATGGTGGTAGTTTTTGCAAATCTGTTGATTGGCATCGTACAAGAGGTGCGCGCCAAGCTCATGGTAGATCGCCTGAGCCTTTTAGCAGCTCAAAATGTGACGGTTATTCGCGATGGTCATGATAAGGCCATATCTCCTTCTGAGCTGGTAGTTGATGATCTCATTCGGCTTCGTACGGGAGACCAGGTTCCGGCTGATTGCACGTTGGTTGAAGGATTGCCGACAGTTGACGAAAGCCTGCTTACGGGTGAGAGCAAGCCTGTCGAGAAGAGACAAGGCGACGAGCTTCTCAGCGGAAGCTTCATAGATTCAGGTGGTTTGCGGCTTGCATTACACGTGTGGGACAGGATGGTTATGCCGCACGTATTAATGCCAAAAGCAAAATACGTTAAACCCATAAACTCAGAAATCATGCAGACGGTTAACTCAATCATCCGCACAGGCTCAATTGCCCTGATACCGCTTGGAATAGGGCTTTTTTTGCGCACCTATCTGCACGCACCAAACGATGTTTCTGCTGCCATCTTATCTTCGGTTGCTGCTGTTATCGGTATGATTCCGCAGGGTTTGGTGCTTTTGACCTCTTCGGTTTTGGCCATTGCCACCGCCCGTCTTGCGTTTAAGAAAGTGCTTATCCAACAAACGTACTGCATTGAGACGCTTGCCCGCATTGATACGCTCTGTTTGGATAAGACCGGAACAATTACTACAGGAAATATGGAAGTTGCTCATATTGTTGACGCTGACCTGGACCCTCAATCCGATGTCTCACATATCATAGAGGCGCTCGCCGCCATTACGGACGCCAATAGGCATGATGCGAACGACACCGCTCAGGCAATCCTTACCTATCTTGCGGCGCATGACGTACGGCCTCCACGTATTTCTCGCGCCATACCGTTTACCTCGGCACGTAAATATTCAGGTTGCATAACCAATGATGGTATATGTTATGTTATGGGTGCGGCTCAGTTTGTTATGAACTCGGAGATTGCACAGCGCTCTCTCGCGTCGGGTATCTTCGATGAACTTGAACGAGTGCTTGTGGTCTGCCAGGTGGAGGGCATATCTGAAGACAACGCCATTATTGGCACGCCGCAACTCTTGGGTTTTGTCGGTATCCAAGACCAGATCAGACAAACCGCTCCAGAAACAATTCAATACTTCATACAGCAAGGAGTTGACCTTCGCGTTATTTCCGGTGATGATCCACGTACCGTTGCTGCCATTGCACAGCGAGCCTGCATTCCTCATGCGGATGCGTGGGTTGATGCGACAACACTGAAAGACGAGAAGGACATTGCGCACGCGGTTGCAACCGCTCACGTATTTGGCCGGGTCACCCCACAGCAAAAGCGTCTTTTTGGTGCAGGCACCCAGGCTGAGGGGCATACGGTAGCAATGACGGGCGATGGCGTGAAATGACATTCTCGCACTGAGAGAATCGGATTGTTCAATATCCATGGCATCAGGATCTGCTGCGGCTCGAAATGTTTCCGAGATTGTTTTGGTTGACAACGATTTTGCTCATATGCCTGAGGTTGTGGCAGAAGGACGGCGCTCAATCAATAACCTGCAGCGTTCTGCATCACTTTTTCTTGGTAAAAACGGTATTCACTGCAGCGCTTGCTCTTTTTTGCATCATTATGCCGCCGTATCCGTTTATCCCCTATTCAGATGTCTCTTCTCTCCTTGCAACAGTGGGATTCCCGTCTTTCGTGCTTGCGCTTGAAGCGAATCACGATCGCGTACAGGGTAACTTCCTCAAAAACGTACTCAAACGTTCACTTCCCGCTTCGGCGGCAATTACCGTTTCTTTGGCTCTGACCATTGTATGCGGACGCCTGATGGGGTATCACGTGCTGAGGTATCCACTGTCTGTCTTATGGTGACCGGAATTATTGGAATTTTGCTCATTTATCGCATTTCACTTCCGCTCAATACGCTCCGCGGAACTCTACTTGCCGCAGTGAGCTTGATGGTTATATTGGGATGTACGGTTCTTAGATCGTTTTTCCGCATCGTCTGGTTGATGCCCAATATGTATGGGCTTCTCGCTCTTGCACTTGTTGTCGCGCTTTGTATTTTCAATCGGCTCTATAACTTCCTTCAAGATCACAGCAATCAAAGTCGGATATTTGCAGTTTTTGTTCGTGTTTTTGGTGGGAAAAATAATATGCGTACGCCAAGCGATGCATAAAGAGTACTATAGCTGAGACGATTACACGGAAAGGGGAGCGTATGCGTTGTCCAAAATGCGGAGCCATTGTTCCTGATGGAACACCAAAGTGCCCGCATTGCCATGCGGATTTTGGCCATACGCAGCGAATTCCCGTAACGGATGCACAGTGGTGTCCGCATTGCGGAGCACTTGTGGAAAAAGATATGGAGCTGTGTCCTAAGTGCGGCATGCCGCTTCCTAAAGCACTCCGTCAAAGCACCGCTCCCAATCCAATTCGCCCGCAAAGAAATCTTCGGCTTCCTGAGATAGAAGAAGAGTTATATGGAACCAAGCGGGGAAAAGTAACCGTTTTAGGTGCAGATGTGACATCCGGCGAGAAGAACGTCTCTGCTCAGGAAAAATCCGGATTCGCACGTATCTGAAACTTCCGTCAAAGCAATATCTGAATTTGATGACGCGCACAAACTCGATCCCGATTCTACCGCCGTGGTAACTCTCAATGAACGGCAGCCGGCACCTCGTTTTGAAAGTGCCATTCCTTCGGAGCCCGCCCACAACGGAGACAGTGAAAGGGTTGAAGGTATGCCCGGTTTACGTGTTGTTATTTTTACGGCAATCCTGGCTCTTATCGTGGTGGGAGGCAGTGTGCTCTTCATTACGCATCCATGGGACCCTTCTGGTAATGAAGAAAAGACAACACAAGGTACCGATCTTTCAAAACAGGGATTTCCGGGCGTCGTTGAAAAGCTTAAGGGCCAAGATAACAGTGATACGTCAGCTCCAAGTACCGACAGCGACCCTTCATTTGACGCGATGGAAGCGGATTACAAAGAAATTATCAGAGCTTGAAGAGCGCTTGAACAGCAACGAGGCTACCTTTGATACCGTTGCCATTAGCGGTTCAAAAGAAGATCGACAGAAAGCCGCAGATAACGCTCAACAAACGGCTCTTGAAATCAGTAATTTAATTGACGATATCAATAACATTGATGACGCGGCCGGCGTGTATAGAACCCAACTGGACAATCTTGCAAAATTGGGCAATTGGCTGCGCAACCGTTCGGACGCACTTGAGAAGGGCTGGAGTCTTTCACTTGCCGCCGAAGACCCAAAGAGTGCCAAAGACCGAATTTTAGAACCGGTAGACGGTATGCGCGATGGGTCCGGAAAAAGTGAATATCAGCAGCTCTTTGAGAAGAATTATGATTCTTGAAGCCCTACAAAAAAACAATAAGTGCCATCGTTTTGTTTGCCGAAACTATGAAAACTGTAGACAACTGCTAAAATAACAAAGTTATGACATGTTTCCACCATAGCGTGGAAGGCAGGAGGACAAAACATGGGCTTTGGGCTTGATCCGCTTTATACCCCAAAACGTCACGTTACCGGCACGGAGATAGCGGTCTTCGATACTTCAAAGGGCACCATTCGTGTCCGGCTTGACGGTGCAGGTGCGCCAATTCATGTTGCAAATTTTTGCGAACTTGCCGAGTCGGGCTTTTATGACGATACAAAGTTTCACCGCTATGTTCCGGGGTTTGTCATCCAAGGAGGAGACCCTATACGCGTGAGATGAATTCAGCCGATGTAGCCGCAGGTCGTCCGAGTGCGGATGGAATTCCGGGAACCGAGGTCCGGGGTATCGCATCAAAGCTGAGTTTGCCAGCAATCCTCACAATTTGCATGACGATGGGGCTCTTGCAATGGCTCGCTCTTCTGATCCGGATTCTGCGGGCTCTCAGTTTTACTTCTGTCTTGGATCTCAGCACGGATTGGATTCAGGATACACTGTCTTTGGCAAGACGCTTGAGGGTAAAGCCGTTATCGCTGAACTTCGAGCAGGAGATGTACTGCATTCCGTTCGTATTGAGACCGTATAATTCTTTTCGCATAGATAATAAAGTTGGAGGAAACCGTGAAACAGCAGGCATATGAACAAGGAAAGGCTGCCTATCAGTCAGGTGATTGGTTACGAGCCGTTACGCAGCTTGGTCAGGTAAAAGAGGCTGGCGAGAAGAACGGTGAAGTTGACCATCTACTTGGCAATGCATACATGAAGCTGGGTCAGTTTGAATCCGCAGCATATGCATACAACTCGGCGCTTGAAGACGTGGCGTACGGAAAAGTTGGCGCTCTTCTCACAAATAGAGGTCGCGCTCTTTTGGCTGCCGGTCAGACACAAAACGCCATTGACGTACTTTCAAAGGCCGTCCAAGATCCGTCATATCTCACCCCATACAAGGCCCTATCTTGCTTTGGGCTTAGCATATGAGCAGCTTGGAGATACGAGAAATGCCGGCATTGCGTATCGTAATGCCGCGGTTGACGAAGCAAATCCGCATCCCTCAGGAGCTCTCCGGAGCTTAGGTAAGAGCTTCATGGGTCTTGGCCGTCCGGTTGATGCCGTTGAGGCATACCGTACTGCGCTTGATTTTCTGACACCCCTTGAGAGCCAGGCTGAAGTTTACTGCGAACTTGGTCTTGCCTATGTGGCGGCCAACCGTATGTCCGAGGCCGTGGACGCATTTTCACACGCAACTTCCGATACTTCCTTTGTCATGCCGGATGACGCGCGAGCCGCGTATGAAGCTGCGCAGAATGCCGTTGCAAGGATCCGCTCCCGTAAGCCTTCCGAAACCGATGCATTCTTGCAGGCTGCAGGATACGGTAAATTACGATCCGCTTGATCCCTATGGGTGAATCCGGTGAGCTTATTCCTTCTGCAGAAGACACGGGGTTCTTCTCGCTTTCCGAGGAAGACATTCTTGCGCAGGACAAAAAAGACAGAAAAAGTTCGTCGTAAGCACCGCCATACCGGACTTAAGGTTTTTCTTGTCATCTTAGTTCTTCTTGCGGCGCTTTGCGGAGGCGGTGTCTTTGCCTATACGCAAGGGTATGGCTGGCCAACTCAGCAATCAGTGATAGAAGGTATTTTCTCCGCCAAAGCACAGGGGACCAGCGGAAATATCAAGCAGTATATTACCAGTACCGTTGATGACAAAAAGGTGCAGGAGATTAGTAATACGCTGCCGTCCTCGGGCACTCCCACCATTTCCGACCTCACTAAGACGGCGACAACCTCAACGGCACACGTTACGGTTAATACGGGAAGTAACGGCAACATTGAGTACACCATTGCACTTGTACGCGACGGTATTGGCTGGAAGGTCTCAGACGTTGTAACCAACTATGTACCAAGCAACGGTCAGCAGCAGACGGACAACAACCAGCAAACAAATGGTCAGACTCAAACACAGTCTCAGTCCGGAACCACAAACACCGAGCAAACGCAGACAACGCAAACAGAGAACAACTCGAATTCATCTCATTCATCTAACTAAGTTGAGAACTTCTCAGCCGTCCTGCATACGGAACGGCTGAGCGTTACACTAGAGACACTGTTGGGAAAGAACCGGATGCACAAACCATCCGATAGATGATTGGAAACCATGTCTATCTTCGATTCGCTCTTCGGAGAATATGGCGGAGACCTCGCAATTGACTTGGGAACCGCAAACACGCTGGTTGCCGTCCGCGGCCAGGGCATTGTCATTAACGAACCTTCTGTTGTTGCTATCGACAAGAGCGAGAGTCGCGTTTTGGCAGTAGGTGCAGATGCAAAACGCATGATTGGCCGCACCCCGGTTCAATCATTGCCGAGCGCCCACTTAAAGATGGTGTTATTGCAGACTTTGACGTCACCGAAGTGATGCTTCGGTACTTCATTGAGAAAGCGCGCGAACGCAAATATCCATGGTCGCCGCGACCGCGTGTCGTTGTGTGTGTTCCTTCCGGCGTTACGTCTGTCGAGAAGCGCGCCGTCTTTGAGGCAACCATCCAGGCGGGTGCCCGTCAGGCATATCTTATTGAAGAGCCCATGGCGGCTGCGATTGGTGCCGATCTTCCCATTGAAGATCCTACGGGGTCTATGGTCGTTGACATTGGCGGCGGTACGACTGAGGTAGCGGTCATCTCCATGGGAGGCATTGTTGTCTCGCAGTCGATTCGTACCGCAGGCGATGAATTTGATCAAACGATTCTTGAGCACGTACGTGATGCATATAACCTTTCAATCGGAGAGCGCACCGCGGAGGACATCAAAATTAAAGTTGGCTCCGCGGCACCTTTGGCGGAAGAGCTTGACGTTGAGGTAAACGGTCGCGATGTCATGAGCGGTCTTCCTAAAACGGTCCGTATTGAGTCGGAAGAGATTCGTCGCGCTTTGGATCGCCCGCTTGATGAGGTCACCAAAGCAGTAAAAGATGCTCGATGTTACGCCGCCTGATTTGGCGTCCGATCTTATGTATTACGGTATCCTTCTTACCGGTGGCGGCGGATTACTCCGCGGCCTTGATCAGCGGCTTCGTGAAGAAACAGGAGTTCCGGTTAACGTGAGCCCTACCGCTCTTTGAAAATGTTGTTACTGGCTGCGCAAAAAGTACTTGAAGCCAATGCTCTTTCCGGTGGGTTTGTTCAAAGCGCAGGCCAATAGGAATGCCGTTTACTAACGGAGCAAGAGGACTCTCATCCGGCCTCAAAGACAATTCAACAAAGCATACTGGCGGTAGGACGTTTATCATCCTGTCGATTCTATCTGCCGTGCTTCTGACGGTAGGGAGTACGTCTTGGTGAGACGGGACCGATTGCGGTGGTCCGTGGGGGCTTTAATACCATCACCATGCCCATTCGCGTTATCGGCTCTGCAGTGACCGCTCCTTTCCAGGGAGTCGGCAATATCTTTGTGAACCTGACGGCAAACCAGGAAACACTGACGCAGCTCCGTGAAGAGAACGAACAGCTTGTTCCCGTAACGCAGAGCTTGAAGAAGCCAATACGTCCGCGCAGAGACTGCAGGGGCTTCTCGATCTTCAAAAATACATACAACCTCAAATCCACGGGTGCACGCGTAATCTCCGGATCAAGCGATTCGTGGAGCTCCACCATTACCATAGATAAAGGCTCCATCTCCGGACTTGCGGTTGGTATGCCGGTAACCGACAGCTCGGCGGCAATCGGACAGATTATTTCCGTCAGTCCAACCAGCTCAACGGTGCGGCTTATCACCGATGAGCACTCTGGGGTAGCTGCAATGGTGCAGTCAAGCAGGGCACAGGGAATTTTGATGGGATCGGCCTCGGGACAGCTCACGCTTAACCAAGTCCGTACGGACCAAACGGTCAAGGTGGGGGATACCATCGTGGCAAGCGGTTTGAGCGGCGTATTTCCCAAAGGGCTTCCTTTGGGAAAGGTAACGAGTGTCGAGACAAATCCCGGTGCTCTGTATTACACCATTGTGGTTGAACCCATTGGGCATGTGACAAACAACGAAGAGGTCATGGTCATTACTCTCTTACCGAAGAACAAAAAGGCAACGGCAGAAGACATTGCTGAGGCAGATACACAAAATACGGGAGGAAATACGTCTTCAGGCGCAAGTTCAGGCTCAGGATCAGACGGCAACGACAAGAACAAATCTGATTCGTCCTCAAACTCCACCTCAAATGACAATGCTCAAACGTCTCTTCCTGCTCCTTCCAATACCACCCAGCACAATCAGACAAGCCGGACGGACTAGGGGAGCATTATGCGTCTAACGGACAGAAACAGAGATGTGCACAACATCGTTCTTCTCGCCATAGTGTGCTTGGTTCTTCAGCTTGCGCTTGCTCCAAACATTGCTCTTTTGCAAGGACATGTTAACTTTGCTTGTATTTTTGCGATGTTGATTGCTTTGAGTATAGGTGGGCGCACGGGAACCATCTGCGGATTTTATTGCGGGAATCCTCTACGATCTTTCGTCCACAAGCCCCATTGGATTAATGGCGCTCCTTTTAACGGTTATGTCGTATATCCCTTGGGCGAGAAGTGCACAACCGCTTGTCCGGAAACTTTGGATCAAGTGTTGGGAAAAATAGCGATTTCGGTTACTGCGGTATCAGTGGCACAACAAGTTTTTCGTCTATTTTGGGACAGACCACAAATCTCATGGAAGCGCTTGGGTTTATTGCGTTTCCAACCATTATCCTGACGGTCGTGTTTTCTCTACCATTTGCGTACCGCTATTCTCGCTCTCAAAGCTCAAATACATCCTTGGGAAAAGAACGCAATTTTCGTGGCGTAAAACGCGCAGCTAAGCATCTGAGGTAGCGTTTCTATGAATATGACGTTGATAATTCTCGCGGTCTGTCTTTTGATCGCCGTCGGACTCATAACTATCTACTTTATATTTGGACGCAAGAACTCTCCTTTCAAGTTTGATATCGGCGGAGGTTCTCCGCGTGCGGCCGGCGGAGCCGATGCGTCGCCGGAAAAGACACTGTCTTCACGGCTTGTGGGATTGAGCGTAGCCGTGGGAGCGGTATTTGCCACCTTGTTTGCACGGCTCTGGTCCATGCAGTTGGTATCGAGTGATGAGTATCAAAAGCAGGCAGACAGTAATCGCACCAGAACGGTAACCACCGCCGCTCCTCGTGGACGTATCCCCTGATCGCAACGGCGTGGAGCTTGTAACCAATCGTCCAAGCCCAACGGTAGGGGCAAAATCCAATGTTGCCGATGATGACGTAGAGATGCAGGTATTGGCAAATCTGCTTGGCATGCCCAAAAGAGCCGTTTACAGAAAGATCATTGATACGTCGGAGGGTGCGCAAAGTCTGCGTACCGTTGCAATCGATGTTTCTCGCCACGTCGTAGCCGCCATTTATGCTCATCCGGGCGTATTTGACGGTGTCAGCATTGAAGAAAGAACACAGCGCTCATATCCCAAACGGCACTCTTGCGGCGCATATCGTGGGATATACCGGCACAGTTACGCAAGAACAACTGGAAAACAGTAAAACAGCCGACGGTGGTTTTGTGTATGCGCACGGTGACATCGTGGGTCAAACCGGGGTAGAGTTGCAATACGAATCGGCACTGCAGGGCGTTCGTGGTGAGCAGACCGTCTATGTTGATGCCAGCGGGCAGGTGCTGACCACAGCACATCCATTGAGCCGCAAAAGCGGTTCCGACGTTGTTTTGACCATTGATGCAAAGGTTCAGAAGGCAGCTGAAGATGCACTGGTTGATGCAATTAAAGTTTCTCGTGCGGCAGGTTTTTTGGGCAAAGCGGCATCCGTCGTTGCCCTTGATGTAACAAACGGTGAAGTCATTGCCATGGCAAGCTACCCGACCTTCTCGCTAAGTTGCTTTTTGTCGGCGGCATTTCATCGGCCGACTGGGAGAGTTTACAGTCCGAAGATGCCAATTATCCGCTGATGAATCGTGCCATCGCAGGACAATATCCATCCGGTTCCGTAATCAAGGCGCTTACCACGTTTGCCGGTCTTGACTTTGGCGTATGTACGCCAGAATCTCGTGGTACTGCACGGGCTTTTTGGACCGGCTTTTGGTGAGGAATACGGTATGCACTGTTGGAAGTTATCCGGCCATGGTACGGTTAACCTTTGTTACCGGCATCATCAACTCCTGCGACATCGTCTTTTTACGAGATTGGTAAGGGCTTTTTCTACAACAACGAACACCCCGAAGGCATGCAGGAAATCTTCCGCAAATTTGGCCTTGGTGCGCTCTCCGGTATCGATTTGCCCGAAGAGGCCTCCGGCAGAGTCCCTGACGCCAAGTGGAAGTGGGATTACTACTCAAGCTCACCGGACGATGCGCGCTCATGGCAGGGCGGAGACAACTGCAACCTTTCCATTGGCCAGGGCGATCTTTTGGTTACGTGCTTGCAGATGGCAAATGCGTATTCGGGCATTGCCACGCGCGGACAGATTTGGAAGCCCCATGTGTTAAAGAGCATCAATGCCCGCTCGGGTAATGGTTCGGTCATCGAATACAAAAATGAAGCTATCATTGAGTGTAAAGAGTCGGATACAAACTACGACATTGTAACCCGCGGTCTTCATGGCATGGTATATGAGGAAGATCCCGCCTATACCGCTCACTGGACAAGTCTTGACGTTCAGGTTGAAGGTAAGACCGGTACGGCACAGCAGATTACCGTAGGCGATCCGGTGGGTTGGTTTGTTGGTTATGCGCCGGCAGACAATCCCAAGTATTGCGTCTGTGCCAATGTCGATTGCGCGCCGTCGGGTGCAGGCTCTGCAATGTATGTTGTCCGCGATGTCTTTGGTGCTATTTATGGCCAAAAAGACACTGCTTCACGATAGGAGGCGAGAAGAACCATGGCACTTGATACGTCGGCTGTTACCAAACAGCGAGGGTTTTCTGCTTCAAAAACAAGTTCTCCCAAAGGGCTTACGGTCAATGGCAAAAGTCTGACGGTAAGGGACATTCTTGGCAAACTTGTATTTGCCACAGCTCATACCCGCATGTCTTTTGATTCTTATTGGCATTGTGGTTATCTATACCGCATCGCTTAACATCTCCGAGGCAAACTTCCCACGTCATCTTGCGGGTATTGCCATTGGTGCGGTAGTTGCAATTTTGATGTGGCGCTATGATTACCGCAGTCTTGCTAACATGTCTACATTGCTTCTGGTAGTAGTTTCACTTTTGATGATTTTACCGCGCGTCCCCGGCCTCGGTGTATCCGCAAAGGTATGACCGGATGGGTCAAAATTCCCTTTTACCGCTTCGTTTTCAGCCGTCAGAGATTGGCAAGATCGGTCTTATTTTTTCTGATGGCCGCCGTGGGTGCAGAATATCACGGTAAGGTGGAGACCCTTAAAGACTACGTCAAACTCTGCGGCACGCTTCTCGTTCCTTTTGGCTGTATTATGCTTTTGCCTGACTTGGGAACTGGTCTTATTCTTTTGGCCATTGGCGCCACAATCATCATTTGCTCGGGGGCAAAAAAATCGTGGATTGCAATAACGTTCATACTGCTCGTTGCGGTTGTAACCTTTGTTGTTGCCACGTCTCTTATCCCGGGTATTCCACATATCTTAAAGGACTATCAGATTAAGAGACTGACGGTATTTGTGGATCCTTCAATCGATCCTTCCGGAGACGGATATAACCTACAACAGGCAAAAATTGCCGTTGGGTCCGGAGGTCTTTTTGGCAAAGGGGCAGGCAATGCCACTCAGGCAAGCGGTCGCTTTCTCCCCGAAGCACATACCGATTTCGTATTTGCGCTTTTTGCGGAAGAGTTTGGTTTTCGTCGGATCTTTGATTATGCTGGCGCTCTTTGCATGGATGATTTTCTCGACGGTGCTTCTTGCGATGCGCCTTGACAATCCCTTTGCCAAACTCACCCTTGTGGGCTGTGTTGCCATGTGGACGTTTCAAATGCTTCAAAATATTGGCATGTGCATTGGTATCATGCCAATTACGGGCATTCCGCTGCCATTCATCAGTTTTGGTTCTACTTCGATGATTGCGCAGATACTTGCCGTTGGCGTTGTACAATCCGTCTGGCGACATCGGCAAAAATCAGCTTAGAGTGGGGGTGCGTATGGCTCGCAGTACATCTACGGCAAAGATCGTCAATTCTTTAGTACACGGCCTCGGAGGCGATTTTGACCAGCTCGAAGCGGTGTCCGTAAGCGTTTTTGTAGATCGGACGTGCCCTTCATATCTGGCGCAAGCACTACGGCAAGCTCTTGTTCCCGCGCGCACCAACGCCTCCGTTAACGTATTCGACATAGATACGGCAAATGTACAGACTTCTCATGAAAGCCTCCGATGTGGTGCTTTTCTCCGGCGGAGCCGGCAGGTGGCGAGAAGTGCGCCGAGTTTGCATCGCAAAAATACCCACGGCAATTATCGTTGAATCTGCCGTTGAGGCTCCGCAGATACAAGTTCCCACCGAAGTGGCTGCATACATCACCATTCTTGCAGGCACCTCATCGGAGGCATTGCTTGAGCGTCTGGCTGCCTGGCTTTGTTCTGCCACCGATAAAGGCGTTTCATTTGCCGCGTCGTTTCCGTTTTGCCGGGAGACGTGCATTGCATCACTTATAGCCCAGTGTGCTGCCACGAATGCCGCCATCGGTGCCGTAAGTTTGCTTCCCGGCTCCGATATGGCCCTTATGACTGCCTCACAGATACGTTTGGCGCTTGATATCGCCGCCTATGGACTGACTTCACGCATTGAGCGAATTCCGGAACTTGCCGGTGTTATTGGTGCCGGTCTTGTATATCGATCTGCGGCACGTTCCATGGCAAGCGCATACCCGTTTTTGGCTGGTTCATTAAAGCGTCTCTGGGCTATTTTGGTACGAAGGCAACCGCACGCGCCATCAAAGAGCGTATTGAGCTTCTAAAACGCTCTGAGAGTCAACCGCAGGTAGAGGGATAAAAATAGAAAATCCATAGTTTTATCAGGCAATCTCACGGTTTTGTGCTAAACTGCTTTGAGCTGTGTTTCTCGCCGAGGGACATGGGGCATCGATACGTTTCCCGCGAATGCCACAGGTCACGGTCTGAAAGCCTTTGCTCGGGCTTTGGAAACCAGTGTTCAAATAATCGTTGCAAGATCCGGCAATGAAGGGTTACATACATGTACGCAATCGTAGCAACTGGCGGCAAGCAGTACAAAGTTGCCAAAGATGATGTTATCGCTGTCGAGAAGCTTGATGCTCAGGTTGGCGATAAGGTTAAGCTTGATGTTCTTATGCTTAACGATGGCAAGAAGACCATCGTTGATTCTAAAACGCTTTCTTCTAAAAGGTAACGTGCGAAGTCCTTGAGCAGTTCAAAGATCAGAAGGTTCTCGTGTTCAAGCTTCATAAGCGTAAGCGTTATCGTCGTACTAACGGCCACCGTCAGCAGCTTACCAAGCTGAAAGTGACGTCTCTTCCCACTACTCGCAAAGCTGCAACCAAAACAACCGACGAGTCCGCTGAGTAAAATCGGTTTGGTTTTTTGTATATTGTTACTACAACAATTTCCAATACCAACCACTTCTAAGATAGGCAGGTAGTACTTATGGCACACAAGAAAGGTCTCGGCTCATCTCGTAACGGCCGCGATTCCCAGGCGCAACGCCTTGGCACCAAAATTTACGGTGGTCAGTCTATTAAGGCTGGTCAGATCATTGTTCGTCAGCGTGGCACCCACATTACCCCAGGCGTCAATGTAGGGACGTGGCAAAGACGATACCCTCTTTGCACTCGTTGACGGAGTTGTTGAGTTTAAGCAGGGCGTTAAGCACGTTGTCAATGTTGTTGAGGCCAAGGCATAAGCTCACCATACGTTATATTGATACACAAGGAGTCCTTCGGGACTCCTTTTTGTGACGTGCTTTCATGATGCCTGTATGCACGCCTTTACGTTTCAGAATTGTTTCAAGTTTTATTTTTGGCTGGCGTATCAAATCCGTCCCTGTTATCCTTAAAATACATTCAATAGGTTTTTGGAAGGAGGACACATGAAACACGGTCTTACAACAACTTCTCACACACAGTGGTGGTGGCACAATTGGTCTTCCTTCGGTCGATGGTGAGTCATTCCTGCTGTATATCGCGTACAAGGGCTCCCGGAAAGACCGGGGCTTTTTTATTATGAATTTGTTTTTTACTTTGTATCAGACCTTCTTTAATCATTCGTGAAAGGATATATCCATGTCATCCGAACACAAGGACCTCAGTTCTACCTCTACTTCCACCTCTACACCCGCTCAACCTCGCACGGTTGCCCAAACAAAGTCCGAGGGCGCTCTTGATGTAACTTCACTGGTAACCGTAGCAGTACTTATCGCAGCGGGTTTGATTCTTGATCTCACCGTAGGGAAGGCAATCAGCGCCATTGGTATTGGACCGGAGTTTGTTATCGCGTCATTTTGCCTTGCAATCATAGTGCTTAAGCCTCGTGCGGTTCAGTCCATTATCATTGGGCTTATCGCCGGCGCGGTCATACAAATTACCACATCTCTTCCCGGAGCCGACCTTTGTTGCCGAGCCCATCTGCGGCGCTCGTCATGTTTGCGTTTTCGTTTCAGGTTCATTTGCAAAAAGCAAGATCATGCCTTTTGTCGGCTCTTTTTGTTACCACCACTATCTCCGGTCTTATTTTTGCCGCCATTGCTATTCCCGCAAAACATGCCGGCTTTGATCTGTTTTTAGTCATGGTTCCGTTATCTTGGGTACGGCGCTCTTCAATGCCATTGTGGTACAGGCGCTTGCAGCTCCGCTTACGCAGGTTACAAACCACCAATAGCTTTTTGAAAACTCCGGCCTACTTTTGAGAACCCTCAGTCGATATCATATGTGAGAAATTGAGCTTTTTACAAAAATCTGCGTGCCGCCAAATTCTCGTTGGTTGGCACGCGATTCTTGTATACACTCAAAGTGCCGTCGGAAAAACAACCTCAAACGAACCAATGGATGGCGAGAAGAACATGCAGCCCGTACTTGATTTTCAAAATGTAGTGTTTTGCTATCCAAATGGCAAAACTCCCGCACTCTCAGATATAGACTTTAAGCTTAACAAAGGCGACGTTTCTTGGCATTATCGGACCTTCAGGGGCAGGCAAGACAACCCTTACTTCATTGATGTCCGGAGCTATCCCGCATCACTATCAGGGGACGTTTTACGGTGCTGTTCTTGTTGAGGGACGCGATACCTGTGAGATGACCTTAACGGATATCTCACGCCTTTGTGGGCCTTATTCTGCAAGACATTGACGCTCAGATGGTTGCTACCATTGTTGAAGATGAGCTGCTCTACGGACTTGAGAATTTTCGGAGTTCCGCATGAGTGCATTATGGATCGTCTTGACTTTGCGATAGAGGCCGTAGGCATAGAGAGCTTGCGGTATAGAGAAATTGCAACGCTTTCCGGAGGGCAAAAGCAGCGTGGCCATTGCCGCAATCATGGCACTTCAACCGGAGGTCATGGTACTTGATGAACCTACGGCGGCACTTGATCCCGTATCATCACAGGCGGTGTTTGAGACGCTTGCTCAGCTTAACCGCACCAAAGGCATTACGATTGTAGTAGTGGAGCAAAAAGTTGCGCTTCGCCGAATTCTGCTCTCGTATGTTGGTATTGGCGGATGGAAAAATTGCAGATGAAGGAAGTCCCGAGGAGGTATTTTTCCATTCTGCGGAGCTGAGGAGTTGGGTGTTGACAGTCCTCGTACGGCCCGTATTTCAAACTACCTTTACAAACTTGGTCTTTCAAGTCAAAAGAACGTCTCGCTCAGCGTTCGTGATACCTGTGCTTCTATCGGCCGTATTGTGGGGGAGAGCAGAAACGTTACGTACGAAACTCCACTTCATATAGAAAACCACATCCAAAAAGACGCACTTCAACCATCCTATTTACCGGTTATTGATAGTCCCATTATGGCGTCTGCCACGGGACCTTTTGGAAAAATATCGACAGAAGCCCAAGAGAAGACTCCTTCGCTTGAGGTGATTGACGTATCGTTTCGCTACGACGTGAGCAACGATGGCGTTAACCACATTACGTTTTCGGTTGAGCCTGGTGAGCTTGTGACTCTTATCGGACAAAACGGCGCCGGTAAAACAACGGTTACCAAGCTGGTTAATGGCCTTCTTCGTCCGCAAGACGGAGACGTGCTCATTATGGGATCTTCAACTAAATCCAAAAAAATCAGCGAAATCGCACGTCATGTGAGTACGCTGTTCCAAAATCCTGATTATCAAATTTGCAAAGAGACCGTACTTGAAGAAGTGGCTTTTGGTCTTGAACTCAAAGGCATCGCTTCCAAAGAAGCCACTGAGCGTGCGCATAAGACCCTTGAGCACTTCAATCTTGATCCGGAGGCCTCTCCGTTTTTGCTTTCACGCGGCCAGCGCCAGATTGTTGCTCTGGCCTCCGTGGTGGTTTGCGAGCCGGACATACTCATTTTGGATGAGCCTACCTGCGGACTTGACTATAAGGAATGCATGGTTGTCGTGCAAGCCGTTGAAGAGCTTCGCGAGAAGGGCTGTGCGGTTCTTATGGTGTGCCATGACATGGAAGTGGTTTCCGATTTTGCCACTCGCCTGATAGTTATGACGCAAGGCTCAATCATTGCCGATGGCCCGCTCGCCGACGTATTTGCCCAAGACGATATTATGAGAGCCGCTGCGGTTATGCCCTCCGCAGGTAACGCAGGTTGCCCGTGTTCTGTCCAAACACGTTGATCCTGCCTATACCGGTCTTACCAAGGTATCCGAGATAGCAAAAATGACCGAGCGTATTGTACGTGATGCCAAGAATCGCTCGGCAGCCGCTCGTTTTGTTGAGGCGGCCACTGCAGAACATGCCCAGAAAAACCGCAGACAAAATCAGGCGACTACGGATACGTTTGAGGAGATGCCGAATGACAAATAGCGTGATTGACTATACCGAAGGCTCAAGCTTTCTTCATAAGGCAAACCAATCACCAAGGTATTTCTCGCCATTGAGCTTTTTGCGGCGGGTATCCTTGCACCCAACTTTCCCGGCGATTTGCTTTGTTATTGTTCTGACACTTTTTATCAATATCATCTCGGGCAACGCTAAAAAAGCGTTTAAGCTTCTGGGGGCATTTAGCGTTATCGGCGCCTTCATGTTTGTGGTTCAGGCTCTCATTGCACGATCGGGAGAGCCCGTGTGGTATTTCATCACCGGCCAAGGTCTTATAATGGCAGGAAACGTGGCTTTGAGAACCATTGCCCTGGCGCTTCCGTTGCTCTCAATGCTTGCCCTTACTCGCATGGAAGACCTTACCGGTGCATGTGTGGAGGTTTTGCACATTCCATATCGGTATGCGTTTACCGTCACAACCGCACTGCGTTTTGTTCCGATATTTTTGCAAGAAATGACGAAAATAAAAGAAGCACAGACGGCGCGCGGCATTGAATTTGACTCCAAAAATCCCTTTCGCCGGCTCCAATTGCAGCTTCCCTTCATTGTTCCTTTGATAGTCTCATCGGTGAAAAAAGCAGACGCTACCGCGCTTTCGGCGGAGCAGCGAGGCTTTTATTTGCGTACAAGAAAGTCCTCACTTAAGCGCTATCCCATGCGACTCTCTGACATTGCAGTCCTTCTTTTGGGATTTGTGGTGCTTATCGCGATAGCTCTTTGGTAGCTTTAAATCACCACAAATCGAGCATTTCGTTTACAGGACGTTGACGTTTCGCGTACCATATAAGCTGCTTAAGAGGAGGCTTTGTGGATACATTTACGGATTTGGCGCCATATCAATGTCGGAGGTGGCGATGGCGGCGCCGGTTGTACGTCGTTTCGGCGTGAGGCATTTGTCCCCAAAGGCGGACCTGACGGCGGAGACGGCGGACATGGAGGCAATGTTGTCGTTGTCGCCGATCCACAGCTCTCGTCGCTCATTGATTACCGATATAAACATCATTTTAAAGCCGCACGAGGCATACACGGGAAAGGCGCCCGCAGGCACGGTGCGGACGGCGCGGATCTTGAGCTTCGCGTGCCGCTTGGTACGGTTGTGCGCGAACTTGATCCAACAACGCAAGAGCCTCTATGAAATTGCAGATCTCACATCTCCGCATGACGCGTGATTGTCGCGTCAGGCGGCAGGGAGGCTCGGCAATACGCACTTTGTAACCTCAGTGCGCCGTGCTCCCGCCTTTGCCGAGAAGGGCGAGCCGGCCCAAGATCACTGGATTGAACTTGAAATGAAACTTATGGCCGACGTTGCTTTTGTCGGGAATGCCTTCGGTGGGGAAGAGCTCCCTCATGCCCGTATCAGCGCAGCCCGGCCAAAAATCGCCGACTATCCGTTTACGACGCTGATACCAAATCTTGGTGTCGTGCGCGCAAAAGACGGACAGTCATTCGTATGCGCCGATATTCCCGGGCTTATCGAAGGTGCAAGCGAAGGCAAAGGGCTTTGGACATCAATTTTTGCGCCATATTGAGCGGACTGCTTTGCTTGCCCATATGGTTGACGTAACCGGTGGCTTTGAGGGACGAGACCCTATTGACGACTATCACATTATCAACCGTGAGCTTGAGGCGTATGCGCCCGAACTGTCCCGACGCCCGATGGTTGTTCTCGCAAACAAATGCGACATGCCAAACACGGAAGAGAAGGTGAGGAGCTTCGCCGTATGGCAGAGGCGGACGGTCATCAATTCTTTTGCAAATCTCTACGGTTACCGGACAAAATCTTGATGAGTTGGTTGTCTGGTGTGCCTCTACCGTCGCTGAACTTCGTCAGGAGCTGGCGCTCACAGAACCCACGGAAGACCGCTCGGAGTTTTGGGAGAGCCTTCGTAAGCGTCGCGACAATCACCTCACCATAGAGCGAGAAGAACGCCATGTATGGCGTGTGTCAGGCACCGCGATTGAGCGTATGGTCATTCAAACCGACTGGGATAATGATGAGGCCGTTGCGTATTTACAGCACAGGTTTGACCGTATAGGCCTTGACGACCAGCTTATAAAGGCAGGCGCTTGCAACGGCGATGAAATCCGCATTCTCGGTTTTGCCTTTAACTTTGAAGCTGCGGGTGCGCAAGAAATTGACGAGGAAGAAGTCCCCTCGGATGCTACCTCTTTCTGAGACGCTGGATGATTCTGATGTCACCGTCGTAGACAAGGATTGATATGTCTGAGGTACCTCACATACTTCCCGGCCTTCCTCATTTGGGCTCCGATGCTTTAAGAACGTATCGAATGGGCATCATGGGCGGTACGTTTGATCCCATCCACTACGGACACCCTCGTAGCGGCTGAGACAGCTTTGATGAACTTAATCTTGATGTCGTGGTGTTTATGCTGGCCGGAAAAACCTGCGTTTAAGCAAAATCAACCGGTCTCTGCTGCCGAGGATCGCTATGCCATGACACTGCTTTGCAACCTCAGATAACCCGCACTTTTGTTTCAACGCGTTTTGAGATTGACCACCAGGGCATCACGTATACGGCAGAAACGCTTTCCCGTCTGAGGGATCTCTATCCCAAAAACGTGGAGTTTTACTTCATAACCGGTGCCGATGCCATCGCGAGCATTATTTCCTGAAGGACACGAGAGGTGGCGCGTCTTGCTCATTTTGTTGCGGCAACTCGACCCGGTTACAATCTTGAAAGAGCGAGAAGTGCGCTTGAAGCATCATCTTATGATTTTGACGTTACCTATTTAGAGGTTCCGCATTGGCGATTTCTTCTGACTATCTCCGCAGGCGCGTGGCACAGGCGCAGAGCCCTGCGTTATCTGACGCCGGATAGCGTTGCTGGCTGTGTACACAAACATGGCTTATATGGGGCAGATTCAACGCCTCTTACGGCACGAGGGGAGCGCTCTTGAGCCAAAGTAGCATTACGTTCATGACACCCTTCATATACACCCGAGCAGCAAACAGGTCATAGACCGGCTTGAGGGTGATCTGCATACCCATATGTATGAGGTTAAACCCAAACGGTTTGCCCACAGCATTTCGGTGGGCCATATGGCTCGAAACGATGGCACTTTTGTCTATGACGTCAATCCTTTTTACGCGCGTATTGCCGGCATTTTACATGACTGGGACAAAGTTCTTTCAACAAAGGAAACTCTTGCACGTGCGTGCGTATGCAAAGCTTTGATATGGGAGGCGCTCCATATCAAAACGTTGTGGGACTCATCCACGGTCCTCTTGCCGCATGCGAACTGCCAAGTACTATCCATGGCTTCCGCAGGAGGTTCTCGACTGCTATCTCAAACACACAACCGCCGATCTTGAAATGTCGGATCTGGATAAAAATTGTCTATGTTGCCGATCTTATCGAGCCGGGTCGTCCCGAGTTTTCCGGTATTGCGCAGGTAAGGGATCTTTTTAAGAAAGGCGCCTCTTTGGATGAGCTCTATCAAGCAAGTTTTATGGAGACCCTATCGTATGTGGTGGCATCGAGAAAATACCTCTATCCAAAGTCCGTTGCCATATATAATGCCATGATAGAAACACACACGCCAAAGAGCAACATTAAGGCGCATACGAGTAGTTCTTGTTGATTGAAAGGAATGGAGCGTACATGTCAGTAACCCCATTTGAACTTGCGACAATTGCAGCCACTGCGGCAGACGATAAAAAGCGCACGATATTTGCGTATTGGACCTTACTGAGCTCAGCGACGTCTGTGATTACTTTGTTATCTGTACCGGTGATAATGCTCCCATGGTTGACGCCATTGTGGACGAGGTGCGCGAGAAGGTCCGCAAAAATACCGGAATCAGCCCTCTTTCAACTGAAGGCCGGGCAAATCTGAAGTGGATACTTGTTGACTTTGGCTCAGTGGTGGTACACGTATTTCAACCTGAGACAAGGATTACTACCGTCTTGAACATCTATGGGCGCAAGCACCTCAGGTAAAACTTGACCTTGAAGGTGCCCTGTAGCCTACGTATTGTCTTTTTCCGGTAGGTATTGTGTCCGAGATGCGGCCTTCAAAACGAAGATCACGGCCAAATCGCACGGCATCGGCTCCGTATTTGTCTTTCAAAGCATCGGTAACTGCGGAAAGAGAAGGACGGTGGGGAAGCGTGCGCGTCTGAGAATGTTGAGAGGCATTTGTATCGTCAAAGGTATTCTCGTCAAAAAGAGTTGGCTGAGTAGGCTTTATATAAACTTCGGAAAAATCCGCTTATACCGACACCAATCAAAACGCACGGGCTGGCCAAAATGCCACACTTCACCGAGAAGCTCTTCGGCAACGTCGCTAAATTCATCTTCTTGATCCGTTCTGATATCGAGCATTCTTTGCGCGGTATGCGAAGAGGTAACCGAGTTTTTTATTTTAAGGGTGACCGTATGCCCCTTGAGATGCTTCTTTCTTAGTCTTCTGCCTACGATTCCACATATGTGTTTGATTGCAGCGCGTATTTTCGTGCTCATCGGTAAGATCCGTATCAAAGGTACGCTCATTGGAAATCGACTTTACTTCACGAGGGCAGGCCGCTTCTCGTACGTGGGAAACCTCACGACCGGAGGCTCGTATGACAAGACGCGGTCCGGCGATACCAAATAAACTTTCCATTTGTGAGACATCGGCACGCGAGAGCTGGCCCAACGTTTTAATGCCGCGTGAATGCAGTTTTCGCGCGGTTGAGGGGCCGATGCCGCTCATGGCTTCAATCGGCAGCGGAGCGAGAAATCTTTGCTCGGTCCCGGGAACGACAACGGTAAGTCCGCGGGGCTTCTCGCGCTCAGACGCGATTTTTGCTACGGTCTTATTGCACCCAATGCCGATTGAGCAGGTCACTCCCAGCTTGGCAACACGGCGTTGGATGCGTTGACAGATATGTATGGGACTCTCGTGAGAATATCGACCGGGCGTAATGTCAAAAAACGCCTCGTCAATGGATACCTGTTCTACGAGAGGAGTCTCACTACTCAAGATATCCATCACGGCTTTGCTCATCTCTTGATACCGTCCGTAGTTTCCGGACGTCCAAATGGCTTTGGGGCAGAGCTTTTGGGCGGTAAGAGAAGGCATTGCGGAATGAACGCCAAACTTTCGCGCTTCATATGAAGCCGTTGAAACAACGCCGCGCTTATCGGGAGATCCGCCGACAATAACGGGCTTGCCACGCCAGTTAGGATGGTCGAGTTGCTCGACCGACGCAAAAAAGGCATCCAAATCCAGAAGGCCAATGGGCACCTTGCCAGATATTTTTGTCAAACGGCGAGGCGTCACCCGCAGGAGATGCGTGAGAGCAAGATATGTCAGAGTGCGTATTCATACAGCTAGTATAGTACATTTAGAGTAAAATGGAACAAGTGTTTCGCTATCTGGAGAACGTGCACATTTTGCGAGGTTAAAAATATATCTTGCGAGGTGAATGCATTGCTGTAAACTAGTAAAGCGTTTATGGTTTTGTGGTGCAGCCAATCAATCCAACCGATGCACCGCTTGACTGAAGGAGTTTTCATTGGCAGTTAAGATTCGTCTGGCCCGTCACGGTGCCAAAAAGCGTCCGTACTATCGTGTTGTCGTCGCCGATGGCCGTATGCCTCGCGATGGTCGCTATATTGAGGAGATTGGTCGCACAATCCACTGACCAACCCCAAGACGATTGACATCAACCTCGAGAAGGTCGATGAGTGGATTTCAAAGGGCGCTCAGCCTTCAAACACTGTTTCTCACTTGGTAGAGATCGTTCGCAGTGGCGCTCCCGTTGTGGAAAAGAAGGCAAAACTTTCCAAGAAGGCTCAGGCCAAAGCTGCCGCCGCTGCTGAGGCTGCCGCAGAAGAAGCTGCAGCGGCAGAGGCTTCTGCAGATGCTCCTGAAGCAGAAGCTGAGTAAACCGTGGCAGATACTATTGAATCTGTAACGGATACCACCTCAGAATCGCTTGCAGAAATGCCTTCCGATAAGGTTGCCGACCTTGTTGAATACATAGTGTGCGGTCTTGTTGATAACGAGGATGCCATTTCTCTTGATGTAACGGATCGTGAGGATGGAGCCCTTATCGAGGTGTCATGCTCCGAGCAAGATGCCGGTCGCATTATTGGGCGCAAGGTCGTACCATCAAGGCCATCCGCACGCTTGCGCGTGCCCTTGGTCAACGTGTTGGCACTGCGGTAGATGTTGAGGTTGTAGGCTAAGGCGTGCGCGAACAATATCGGGCTGTAGCCTAGGTGGTAAAGACGCACGGTAAACAGGGGGAGGTTGTGATAACACCTATTCACAACCTTCCCTCTGTCATAGCTAGGGACATGACCGTTATACCGGTACCGCCGGCGCTCACGGGTCCTCGAAGTCTTGAGGTTACTAAGGTTGTCTCCGACCACGTCACGGCAGTTTGGTATCGTTTGCCGACATAGATTCTCTCGGAGATGCAAAGAACTTGGTGGGAAAGACGCTTTTAGTACGCCAGGCGGATTTGCCTCAAGACTTTGCACTGCATGACGTGAATTCGCTTTTAGGCAGAGAAGTTATTGACGCTCACTTTGGGCTTCTCGGCACGCTCTCAGAAGTGCTCTTTACACCGGCACACGATGTGTGGGTCGTCAAAAGTACAAAGAAAGACATTCTTATTCCCGTGGTTGGTGCATACATACGTGAAGTACCTTCCGCGGGCGCTCTATACGTTGAGGTGCCGGCGGGTTTTGTAGGCGAGAAGAATGGGGAGGACGCATGATACATTTTGACATACTGTCGGTCTTCCCTGAGGTTTTTGCCCCATACCTTGATGCGTCCATTATGGGTCGCGCTCAAAAAGCAGGTATTTTTGACTTTACGGCACATGATTTGCGCAAATGGACCCACGACCGTCATCACAGTGTAGATGATGCACCGTTTGGCGGCGGCCAAGGTATGCTGATGAAACCGGCTCCTATATTTGAGGCAGTTCGAGACATTGCTTCTCAGGCGTCCACAAAGCCATATACGGTGTTTTTCTCGCCCGCAGGCAAGCCCTATACCCAAAAGGTGGCAGAGCGCCTCTCTTCCCAAGAGCGCATTCTCTTTGTGTGTGGTCGCTATGAGGGCATGGATGAGCGCTGCTACGAGCTTGCCGATGAGAGTATCTCTTTGGGCGACTATGTACTTACGGGTGGAGAACTTGCCGCGCTTGTGGTGATCGACTCAATTGTTCGCCTGCTTCCGGGAGCTCTCGGAGATGAAATGAGCTCGCTTGACGAGTCTTTTTCCGAAGGTCTTTTGGAGTATGCTCAATATACGCGGCCGGCGGATTTTGAGGGCAGGCTTGTTCCGGAAGTACTCCTTTCGGGAGATCATGCTGCCGTTGCCGAATGGCGCGGGAAGTCTTCGCTTGAACGTACTGCCATCATGCGGGAAGATCTTCTCGCAAATGTATCACTCAGTGCTGAGGAGCAGGCATTTATTGAAGATATACGGGCGCATAAAAAAGCGTCCGGCATTCAATCCGGCGGAAAAGAGGAGGATGAACGTAATGACACACACTGAAGATTCTTCTCACCACACGTCCAGCGCAGTGCTTGAGTATGTATGGATCATCCTTGGCGCATTGGCTCTTACGTTTGTTTTAAGAACTTTTGTTTTCAACGTGTTTACCGTTCCCACGGCTCCATGCTGAATACCATTCAAGAAGGAACCTTTTGGTGGGGAGAAGGTTACTCTTCTGGGATCAGCCAAAGCGCGGAGATGTGTAACGTTTCGCAGCCCCTGCCGACGAAGAAACTCTTTGGTAAAAACGAGTCATTGCCACCGCAGGACAAACGGTGGATTTACGTGACGGTGCCGTATATGTTGACGGTGAGAAGCTCGATGAACCGTATACGGAAGGCAAGCCAAGCACGTCTCTCGCGTCTCAGCCCGGTGCAAAAATTACCGACTATCCCTATACTGTTCCTGACGGATGTATCTTTGTTATGGGAGATAATCGCACCAATTCTCTTGACTCTCGCTTTTTTGGACCCGTTCCTCTGAAGAACGTCACCACAAAGACACTGTTTATTTTTTGGCCCATCAACCATGCCCGAGGACTTTAATGCTCGAGCCTAAGAGAAAGATGGATATGAGCACTACACCACTTACTTTCCAAGATATGATTCTGGCTCTGGAACACTACTGGGCGGACAAGGGCTGTACCGTCATGCAGCCTTATGACTCTGAGGTCGGCGCCGGTACGTTCCATACGGCTACCATTTTGCGCTCACTCGGGCCCGATGCCTGGCGCACCTGCTATCCTCAGCCCTGTCGCCGACCTGCCGACGGCCGCTATGGCGAGAACCCCAACCGTCTGCAGCATTACTATCAGTTCCAGGTACTCATTAAGCCGTCGCCGGCAGATTCACAGGACTTGTACCTGGGCTCTCTTGCGGCCATCGGACTTGATCCAAAAGATCATGACGTGCGCTTTGTCGAGGACGACTGGGAAAGCCCAACGCTCGGCGCTTGGGGCCTTGGCTGGGAAGTCTGGCTCAACGGCATGGAGGTAACTCAGTTCACCTATTTCCAGCAGGTCGGAGGCATTGAAGTTGATCCCGTTCCTGTTGAGATTACTTATGGCCTTGAGCGTATTGCCATGTATGCCCAAGGGGTTGACTCCGTTTTTGACCTTGTATGGAGTTATCTGCCCGACGGCACTCCGATGACCTATGGAGAAGTCTTTTTAGAGAACGAACGCGAGTTTTCAACCTATAACTTTGAAGTGGCCAACGTGGAGCTTATGCGCGAGAAGTTCGATGAATATGAGGCGGAGTGTCATAGCTGCCTTGAGCGTAAGCTACCGCTGCCTCGCATACGACTGCGTCGCGAAGTGTTCTCATGCCTTTAACCCTGCTTGATTCTCGTGGAGCTCTTTCGGCGGTAGAGCGCGCGAACTATATCCTACGCGTGCGGACGGTTGCCAAGGCTTGTTGTGAATCGTATCTCAGCGAAGTTGCCGCTAAAAAAGATGACAACAACCAAAATGATGCTCAGAAAAAGGAAGTGGCCTAAATGGGGGAAACCAAGGATTTTTTGCTTGAAATTGGCACCGAAGAAATGCCTTCCGCACCTCTTTTGAAGGCTGTCACACAGTACAAGAAGCTCATTGTTTCCGGACCCGATGAGGCCGGACTTGCTCATGCGGTGAGGCACGGTTATCTCAACTCCCACGCCGCCTGAGCGCCTATGTGCAAAGACGCGTTGCCTTGGCAACCGAAGAAATCAATGAAGTTATGCGTGGTCCTAAGTGTGAAATAGCCTTTGACGCGGAAGGAAACCCCACAAAAGCTGCCTTGGGTTTTGCACGCAAAACCGGTATGGATGCCTCAGAGCTTACCCGTCGCGTTGATGATGACGGCCATGAGTACGTCTTTGCACGGCGTATCATTCCCAGCGTTTCTGCCATCAAGATTTTATCCGAGCTCTCTGAGCGTACCATTCCGCAATCGATTGGCCCCGCAGCCAAAGGTGGGGCTCCACGCATGAGCGCTTTGTCCGTCCAATCCGCTGGATCTGTGCTCTTCTCGGCACTGAAGTCGTACCGGTAACCTACGCAGACGTTACCAGCTCAAATACGACGCAGGGTCATCGCGTCCTTGGGAGTGGTACCCATGTTGTAGACGAGCCGTCACACTACGAGCAGGTACTTGAGGCGGCATACGTGCTCTCCGCAGAGCGTCGCCGCAGCGTTATTTTGGACGGCATGCACGTATTGAAGAAGAGCGTCCTGGCTTTTCATGTGGACACGCCTCAGAAGGTTCTTGATGAGGTCATCAACCTACTGAGTGGCCGAGCGTTTTGGTGGGCAATTTTGATGAAGAGTTTCAAAAGGTTCCCCATGAAATCATCACGAGTCCATGCTTTTCAAACCAGCGCTATTTCCCCCATATATGACGCAAACGGCGAACTTACCGTGAGTTTGTCATTGTCTCCAGCGGAAATCCGAGCGTGTTCTACAGCAAGTCATTGACGGTAACGAGCGCGTCGTGCGCGCCCGTCTGGACGACGCCAAGTTCTTCTTTGAAAGACCCCAAACATTCACTGACGAATTTACCGGCGAACTTTCCGACGTCGTTTTTCAGGAAAAACTGGAACCGTTCTTCAAAAGGTTGAACGTATCGAGAAGATCGCTCGCTCTCGCGCAGGCTGATTCCGACAACGACAACACGGTTGCTGAGCATGCTCGCCGAGCTGCGCATCTTTCCAAGGCCGACCTGGTGAGCCAGGCCGTTGTTGAGTTTACCAGCCAGCAAGGTGTCATGGGCGGCTATTACGCAAAGGCCGCCGGCGAGAGTCCTGACGTGGCAGACGCCATTCGCGAACACTATCGTCCACGTTTTGCAGGAGATGAGCTTCCTTCCGGACCCATTGGCCGCTATGTTGCCGCAGCCGACAAACTTGACACCATCTGTGGTCTTTTTGCCATCGATGAGCCGCCAACCGGCTCTTCCGATCCGTACGCCGTGCGCCGGGCAGCCATTGGCGTCATTGCTTTGCTCCGTACAATGCCCAACGTACACCTTAAAGATTGCATCCGCTATGCGCTCGATCTCTATACGGAACAAGGCTTGCAATTTGATGCAGCAAAGGTTCAGAAAGAGGTTGAAGCATACTTCCTTGGACGTTTGGTTACCATTGCACGAGATGAAAAGATTTCCCAAGAGGCCATTGATGCCGTCGCACACATTAACGTCATAGACCCAGAGGAGTTTTTGCGCCGCACGCGTGCGCTTGACGATGCCCGCATTGAGGATCCTGAAAACTTTGAGAACCTTGCGATTGCCTACAATCGTGCCTCTAAGCTCGGCGACATGTCGCTTGGGACCGATGTCAATGAGTCTATTTTGACTGCTTCAGACAGCACTCTCGATGCGCGTAAAGAAGGCGAGAAGAACGTTCAGGATGCACTTACGGATAACGACTTCAGAAGTGCGACGCGTGCGCTTGGAAAACTTCGCAAGCCGATAGACAAATTCTTTGACGATGTGCTTGTCACGGACGACGATACTACCGTTCGCGGAAATCGTTTGCGTCTTTTTGAACAGATTTACGCAGGTATTTTGAGCACGTCGCCGATATTGGTGCACTTTCGCGTAAAAAGTAAGGTAAGCTGCAAGATGTTATGGTATAAGCAATACTATCAGTGACTTACTACTGAAAGGACTTACGATGATACCTCTCGATCTTGACAATGATATCTTTGATACCGGCGTACCCTATTTTGTATGTAATGTCTGACGCTCGTGGCGATACGGGCATTGCGGTTGTCCGCGCAGCTGCGGCTCAGTTTGACGGCCTTGAGATTGAGGTCATTCGCGTTCCTAACGTGAAGAATGTCGATCAGCTGCGTGAGTACTTTGATGGCAGAAACGACGGTAAGCGGCCACGTGCGGTCTTCCACACCTTTGCCGATGCGGCGCTTCGCCGTGAAATTCGCCGTGAGCTTGATGCCCGTAAGATTCCTTCCATTGACCTGTTAGGACCTTCCGTTACCATTTTGTCAACACTACAGGCGAGGGAGCCAAGCAGAGCCATTGGCGCAACTTTTAACGGACCTATTGAGAAATAAGAACCGAACCTGCACGCATAGGGCATCCGCACCTACCATATAGGACATCTTTGGAGAGCCGAGGCGCAAATGCCTCGGCTTTTTCATGTGCTCTATAGCAGATGTATATCTCACAACAAAATTTACCTACAACAAATAAATTGTACACAATCTATTAATACTTGGTGGTTTTGGTTGTTGAAGGAAGGGGAGTTGGGTATATGTGCATTGTGTAAATGATACGAGATTGGAGCCAATTATGGCGAATGTAATACGCAAGGATCTTGTTATTGTTGGCGGTGGTCCCGCAGGTCTTTCTGCCGGAATTTATGCGACGCGCGCGCTTCTCGATACGGTCATTCTCGAGAAAGAGGCCATAGGAGGCCAGACCATCTTAACAACCGAGATCGACAATTATCCGGGCATGCCGCATACCGACGGCTTTACCATTGCCGATACCATGCAAAAGCAAGCCGAAGATCTTGGCGCCAAGGTGGTAATGGGCAACGTGGTGGCTCTCAAGCATGATGGCACTACGGGTCTGTTTGAAGTTGTCACTCCGGAGGTAACCTACGAGGCTCGCTCGGTTATCGTTTCCGGAGGCGCAACACCTCGCCACGCCGGTTTTGAAGGAGAAGAGCAATTCACGGGGCACGGTGTTTCGACACTGTGCTACCCTGTGATGGAATGTTTTATCGAGGAAAACACGTCTTTGTTATTGGTGGCGGTAATACAGCGGTTGAAGAATCGCTGTTCTTGGCCCGATTTGCCGATAAGGTAACGCTTATTGTCCGTAAGGATCATCTCCGCGCCGCAAAATATGCCATTGAGCATTTTGAAGCGCATCCTAAAACAGAGATACGGTATCTGACGAGCATTACAAAGGTCGATGGCAATGACCTTGAACTCCGTGACGTTCCGGAACAATGAGACAGGGCGAAGAACATATACGGAGACTTATGAGGAAGGATCGTTTGGCATTTTTGTTCTCGTAGGACGCGTGCCGTCAACCGAGCTTCTCGATGGACTTGCGGATATAACTCCACAAGGCTATGTTGTAGCCAATCCAACTATGGCAACCAAGACACCTGGTCTTTTTACCGCAGGAGATTTAAACGAGAAGCCCTTGCGTCAGGTTATTACTGCAGCGGCTGACGGGCAGTGGCAGCAGCCTCTGCGGCTTTGTATCTCGGACAGGCTGTTGACGGCTAAAACCAGAATTCAAAAATTTAGATTTTCAAGAGCTTTTAGCGATATTGTCTCCGAGAGCCATATTGGTAACTTCTGTAGATGGGCTGACAAATTCGATAAGATCTCTATATAGTTTAGGCTCGCCGAATGGTGCGTCTGAACTAAATAAACACCGCTCGGGCAGCTCTGTTAAAGCAGTTTTTACCGAAATAGAGGTAAATGCTGCCGATAAGTCCAGATATGCATTTTCGTGATCCTTTGCAAAAGCAATGACGTCCATCCAGTTTGAGCCACCTAGGTGTCCAAAGATACAGGAACTGAGGGGTACTTTCCGCATAGGCTCATGAGTATGTTGATTCCACTTTAGTGTACAGATTGAAGGTCATGCACCCATACAGGAACGCCAATATAATTCGATGCAGCTTGAAACACAACTTCTAATTGTTTAACCTGATCTTCAGAGCCAGGCGTAAATTCACCGATTCCTTTAAAAGAGTTTTTGATAACGTACGTATCAACCCAATCAGAAGTCTCATTTTCCGTCAGTCCAAGCGGAACCGGTCCAAAGCCATAGAACCTGTCCGGGCGCCACGGAGATTGTTTGCTGCAGCTCAGCAATTGTTTCTTCATCTTTGCGATTCTTTCTTGCGGCGTATAGTATCCCGCTAGAACCTTGTATAAAGTTTGCATTTCGTTGTTTATATCTTCGAGCGTAGAAGACTTTGCTCTTTCTATGTGTGGGGTAGTTGTAAAGAGTATTGCTTTATCTACACCTGCTTCATCTAAGGTATGTATCTGCATAGTGGTAGGCAACATGACATGTTCATGGCTATCGATAATCATTTAATGTATCCTCATTTCCGCTTGTTTTATTACAATACTGAGGTTGGAAGCTTTATTAAGTGATTCAAGCAAGAACGTACCTTTTTAATACGTAGTATCTTTTTTGATACTTTATGAAGGAGCTGTAATTATGGCAAAAACCATAGCAATAACTGATCAATGTCCCATTGAAGTTGGACTCAATATATTGTCTGGTAAGTGGAGATTTCACATTATATGGCACGTATCCAAGGGACCGCATACGCTTTAACGAACTCAAAGGCTACTAGGCACCATAACAACCAAAACTTTAACATCGCAGCTTCGCGAATTAGAAGAACAAGGCATTGTAAAAAGAACGGTAATCCTGTGGCTCCACCAAAAAGTAGAATATGCACTGACGGACTTAGGTGAGACAATGCGTCCTGTTTTAAAAGCGCTGTGTGACTGGGGAACGTATTATAAAGGAACATGCAAAACCTGCAGTAAAAAGCTCTGTGTACGTGCTTCTTGTATAAAGTCTGATAATCGATATTATGTAAAAGTAGATATAAAGTCAGTCTGAACTTACAAGATAAGTCACAAGAGTCGAGAATCACCTGCCCTCGCCCTGTGCGGCTACCGGTAAGGAATTCTTATCGAACGTTTCGACTTACTGCTTGTTCTTTTTCTCTAACGTTCAGCTTCATTACTTACGGTCGTGAACTCGGATGATGATGCAACAGATCAGACGCTCGCGTGGCCATGAGATCAAGTTTCAGACAGACGTCGTCCTCGTGAGGCCTCATCGAGAATGACCAAAATTGAATCAAAGGCCTGAAGCCGTGTATTGCCGGTTGGAATAAGTTCTTTACCGGCGCGCTCAATGATAACAATGCGGATTTTTATCCGGCCATGGCACGTCCTTAACGCACATACCTTCAATGCGGCTACCCGCCCCAAGCGTATATTCTTGAAGGATCTTCTCACCGCCTATTGGTCGGTTTGTATCCGACGGTGCATCAGAATGTACGGGTAGCGCATTTAAAAGTTGCGCAAGCAAATGGTCGTAAAATGGGTCCACTCGTAGTACATTTGCAACGGTATATGAAATGACCGAAACGGCCGTCATGGCGGCAAGCGCTTCCAGCGATCCCGTAAGTTCAAACACGAGCACGACGGCCGTTACAGGAGCTCGTATAACGCTTGCAAAGACCCCCGCCACACCCATCGCAACGAAATTTGGCACGTATGCCATGGGGATACCAAAAAGATGCGACACGCAAAGCACCATAAATGTTCCCAAAAGGGTTCCCATGACTACCAAGGGAAAAAGCGTTCCTCCCGGAGTTCCCGCACTGAAACAGACGGTTGTGAAGGCATACTTCCCCACTAAAAGCGCAAGAACACTCAATTCCGTAAGAGTTGCAGGTTCTTTGATCTTTTTCGATAAGAGCGTCCCCGCCGCAAAGCAAATCGGGCGCGCTCAATGCAACAAAGCCTGCAATTATGAACGGAATTATGAGACGGGCGTACGGCACGCATACGTTAATCTTTCCATATGCTTTCTGCAAAGAAAACATACCCTCTGTTGTGAAGTGCCCCCTAAAGCGCCGCATATAATGCCAACAAAGAGACGAAAACATAATCAATATGCCGGCAGAGCTGCACGTAATCGAGTCGTATAACCGGCTTCATGCAAATACGTTAGAAACCATCAGCCACAACCGATGAAGTCATAGGCAGAGATGATGGGTGGCGCGTGAAATTTCTTTTTGAATCTCTTCGACGGCAAACAAAAGTCCCGGTAAGCGGTGTCTGCCAAATGCCGCTGATGACACCTCCTGGCAGCTTCGCACCACGTTACCAAGTAAATGCTCCTCTCCCCTTTTGGCGGTGCAAAGTTTCGAGATCGCTTTACCGAGTTTGCCGCGTCACTCCGCACACGGATGGACCTTCTCGACCCATTGAAAGTTAGCGCCAAAAGGCGTGAGGACGCCCTCGATAAACTTTGTGCGGGCAAAACTCGATACCACGACATTCAAATGACCCATGACCTCGGCATTTGTTTGCGGTATACCACCGGATCACTGAGGTAAAGCGGCTCCCCATTTGACAAAGGCGGTCTACCGCAAATGTCTCAGGATAACGAGGAGCAAAACCAGAGAGCGCGACAAAAGCGGAGATTTCCCTCGAAATAAGGCCAGTTATATCGCGCATTTCTTTTTCTGCATACTGAAAGAGACAGTCGATAGAGCGTTACGACTCGCCGAGAAGACCCACAAAGCGCACCTTCACCGCAAGAGCAACTTGAACGTCGCCTGCGAAATGTCGCTCGACTCACGGAGGTGTTCCTGCCGTGTATCCAGAGGTCATGCTACGGTATCTCCTCGTATCTTGTAGAGAAAAGCACGTAAACCATGCTGACTGTACGCTTTACGTGCTGTTAATTCAAAATATGCGAGAAGAACTCTGGTTGCAGCCGCAAACAGATGTCTCAAAACAAAGCTCAAGACTTCTGCCATGCGATACTACCTGCTAAAAGGTCCACCGCCATAGAAGGCCCAGAGATGACCCGATGCAGACACCAAGAAAGCCTCGTTTGCGGCGTGTATCATCTGTCCGTTGCCGATATAGATGCGGCGTATGCTGGTATCCAGCGCGTAAAGACGCAATCGCCATAAGAAAGCTCATCCATAGAGTCTTTCCCGCTTTCCTGCGGCTTTAATATTGCGTCCAATGGCGGCTCTTGCGGAGCGGCTCGACATCCCATAGCGGTGGTACACAAGCATCACCGCAGTCGTGCCACCTTGGCTTTGGACTTGCAGCCTCAACACACACACGGCCAACCTAAGCAAGAATACGCAGATCCCACGCACACCCGCACGGGTGCGGCTTCCACTACCGGAGCCGCCGGAGCCACTGTTGGAGTTACCCGAAATTTGTGTTACGGCTGTGTTAGTTGTTATTGGTATTGTTGTTGGAATCGTTGTTGCTCGGCGTTTGATTATTGTTGTTGAAGATGTTGTCCGGTCTTCTTCTTGGCTGTTTTGGTTTCCATTATCCAGGAGCGGAAGGCGTTTCATTGGTGGCATAGTTGATGGCCGTAGAGATATTGCTGTTTTTGTTATTTTCTGCGGCGCCTGCGTCTTGGCTGCTACCTCAGCATCAAGAGGAAGGTCGCACAGGAGTTTTGCCCCCAGCACTTTGCGCCTTTACGTCGTCCAGCCCGAGATTTCACGGCGGCGGCAAACCTCGTACTTGCAGCTGGGTTTGCTGGAGCCTCAAGTCTCATTTCTTTGCTGTGTGTGAGCTGATCCCCAGCGTCCGTACCCACGATTGATTAAGGAGTCGGACTGCTTTTTGTTGGTGCGATCCATATAATACACACGGCTGATGAAGTCATCCGGACTTGAAGCGCCCAAAATAAAGTCAAGTGCCTCTTGAGGTCCTGTCTTATAGGAGCTTCTCATGGCAGCAGCGAGAATACCCCGCTGAATCTTCAACTTATCTTCTGTTTCAGAAAATCTCAAGGTTTTGCATGCGTCAGCAATCTTAACGTTGTCGTGCGTCATCCGTAAGCATAGGTTTTCTCGTTAAGATCCTCTTCAGCCTGAGCAAGCTCAGCTCCCAAAGAATCTAACTTAGCAGAAGCCGCTTCCAAATCGGATTGAGGGTCCGCATATACAACATGAGAGGTTAGCCCTGCGAAGATAGCAGAAGCAGACAGCGTAAGCATGGCACGACGTGTGATGTTGCGGTTAGCATTCATATGTCCTTTCGGCACTCGCAACAACTATGGTAACGCTTTTACCCAAATAGGTCGACTGTCTCATACATAAAACTGCTCGTAGATGACGCGGACAGTGAATCTCCAAATTCTGTGATTCACCTGTCGTTGTTGAGTTCTAATAAGTTTGTGAAAAATGTGTTTTGAGAAAGAAAGAAACCCACTGTTTTACCTTGATAAGCGTATATACCTCAGTGTTGAAATACTTTGAAATGGTTGTGCAGGATCGAGATAGCACTAGTTCAAGTGCAAAACGTAAAGCCTTCCACCCTGCTCCCGCCTGTTCTGCAAGACTGAGCAGAGCTGCAGGTTCACCCTGCAGCCACAAGATCATCGGCAATAAGAACAACGTCGTCTTTGTTGAGAGCGTCTTTGTGAATCTGCAGCTCATCAGTTACCATACTCAAGATCGTAGGACTGAGTAAACACCTCGCGGAAGTTTTCGGGTTTACGAGCAGGAATGAGCCGGCGCCAAGTGCATATGCGGGAGCACCAATCACCACGTGCTTCTGCACCAATGACCTGAGTAATTCCGCAGTTTGCAAAATGTCCCACAATGTCATCGACAAGGGCTTTAAAAGCACGTTGGATCTTTAAACAAGGTGTAACGTCCCTTGAAAGATGATTCATACTCCGGCTCGGATAATCCGGAATGCTGATAACGATGGCTTTCATAGTCGCAATTGGGCAATTTTGTCCTTCAGACGTGTGTGGAGCCCAATGGGCGCAAAATATCCTAATACCGACGGTGCTCTGTATAACCTAGTGAGAGTTGATTTCCATATCTTTAAAAGTCCTCACTCAAGACGCGTAATAAGTTCGTTTCTCATGGCATTGGCGGAATAATGAACATACGTGTCAGCTTGCAGCCAAAGTTACGGCGCGATCTCTGAGTTTGCTTCTCTCAACTCCTCCACCTTTTGCTGCGACCGGTGATTTTGCAAACATACTTGATTCACGGTTGCAGCCATGACATACGCGGCGCATAGTACGGGTTTGGGTTCAAAAGTCCCAAAGTGCGCGCAGCTCATGGAAAGCCCGGACGAATAAGCGTGAGATCCTGACCGTCAACAGAGCTCTCTGCCATGCGAGACGTTTGAGCGTAATTGCACGCAGCACTCAGTGCTGTGCGAGCAAAGCCTGCGGAAGCGCCCACAGATCCGGCATGCGGTCGATTGGTGGAACTATCGACAATTCTTTGATCGATCAATGCATTTGTGACACAATAATGGCGTCCAGCGATACCGGCACCAATGATGAGCACTTACTTGTCGGTGAAGTTTCGCTTGGACGCGTGCAGTGGTTGTCATTGCGAGGAATAACTCGACCACATTCTTACCTATGGTCTTGCCGCTCAGGTTCTTCTCGGATGACCAGAAAAGAGGCAGCACAGCAGCTCTTTCGACCCAGAATCTGCCGTTTTCCAAACGCTAGAACGTCACGTTGAGATGTCCGGTACCGCACTGACGAGGAACGTGAAGGTTCAAGAGAGCTATGCGTCTTCAAGGTAACGTACCTTTGAGATTGTGAGGTCGAGTGGTTCTCTTTCAGCTTATCGACAACTGACCGATGGTAAGAAGCATGTATCAGCCATACGAGACTGCTATGCTGACGAGGATTTGCTGGTATATATACCAACGCAGGTGCCGACGTTGGATGGTTGGTCCATCTTGAGAGGTTGCCTATGATCGATATTGGCGCCCGTCAACCCATGTTCCATTCAACGATACCTGAGGTCCTCGATGTGGCATGCAGGCCAAGATTGGAAAGATCAATCTGCACTTGCATGATAGCGAAAACCGTCATGTGTCGTTCAAAACGCTGTTCTTAGTATCTCTGTCCCAGCGAGGAATGTGCGGAATCAGCTCAAACGTCTCCCCGTCTGAGGTCCTTTGGCAATCGTGAGCACAGGATGGAAGGGGCGGTCTTTACTCATCGAAATCAGGAACCGACTGCATCCTGCCGAGGCATACTGGATCTCTGTTTTACGAGGTTGCTGTGGTTATATGTTGGAACCATACCTACTCCTTTATGGTTTGCCGTCTCTATAGTCGCTGGCGGCGCATGCAGTCCATTTTCAACCTAAGGCGTCCAGAGGAAGTCGCAGAAACCTCTACAAACATTTCTTTGCCAGCGCAGGGTGAGTAAAACGCTGTGCATATGCTGTTACCGCGTCGCGTCATTGGGTTATGGCAGATAAAAGTGTTGTTTGGGCGACGTCGGAAGAGTCTGAGCCTACTTCCGCAAGATGCTGAATGAGATCAATCACTCGTTCAGTTTTGCTCCGTATGCCTCCGCTACAGCTCCTTATTGTTTTGAGCGGGAAATCGGAAGTTGACCTGAGGCAAATACCAACCGTCCTGCGGTGGTTCGCAGGAATAAGGTCCGATGGCCGCCGGAACACTGCTGAGGCATTGATTGAGTGTTCATATTTCTCCTCAGGTTGAGGCTTAGAGATTAATCATTTTCGGATACAAGCCGTATATATTACTACGCAACGTCACGCCTATAAAATCATGAGACGAACGAACAGAAACCATGAACGTTATGTATATCTTGAGTTGATGTGTTCATCGACATTGTGGGACGAACACGACCACGGCAGCTCATGTGAAGAATCTATATAAGGATCGCCTCTCCGATTGGCACTACCATGGAAATGAAGAGACTTCTCCAGGTATTTGAACCTGCTGCGGATTAACCAAAATGATATAGCATCAAAGGTCTAAGAGTACGTGACCAATAGCGCCGCAATCGCGCATCAGGTAAAGCAAAACGACAGTTTTTCCTATCTGAGGAAGGGCTGCTGCGCGTCTTTTGAGATAATCACTGAGCACTTCATGCGCGCGAGGGCCTGCAAAAGCGGAACCAAGTTGGTCGGCATCTTCGATGAAACCGTCTCAGACGAAACACCTCGCCGTTTCTTTTTTAAATGGGTATTTGCAATCCACGATGAAAGAGTCCACATGATTTGATGCATCAGATGAGAAATATTCATTGTCTCCGGGCGAGCGACAAGACAACCACACCGGCCTCCGTCACCAGTAAAAACAGGCTGAAATGAAAGGTCCTATGTCAGAATGGGTCCTGCAAATATATCGGAAACAAGGACGGAGCCAAAGATCCGCTGATAAAGTTGATACGTGTGACCGATGCATCAAAAGAGACAACCTCAGCCTCTGAGGTCTTGTCGCCTGCCACGAGATGCGGGTGCGCCATGCAGATGGGAATCTCGTGTCGATTTATAGTTGTGTCAAAACAGCTCCGAGAAGTTCATGTTCTGCGTGCAGGTTATGCTTGACCATATTTATTCCACCGTAAAGGATATGGCGCAGCAGGCAATATCAAAGATGTTATAAAGGAACCGTCTGCGGAATCGTGCGCTGCTAGAAACAGTTCGGCATCTCTTTTGCCCTGTGACGGTGTGGTTCAATCCTTCGATTATTTGCCGAGAGACTGACCAGTGTGGTAATGGGTGGCTCATGTCTCCACACCGGGCGAGCAAGCTCCGGCGTGAAGCGTATGGCGCCGACGGAGTCATCATAAAATTGTCAATATAGGGTCTCGTTTCAGCAATATTCGAGAGACATTACAGCACGGGATATCCGAGTGAGTGAGCGTATCCCCAGTCATACATAATCTCGGTATCCGCAAAAACGTCCGTCGGTGCGGCATCCAAGAACGCAGCTATACAGCGTAACGCCGTTGCAGCGTGCCGCCTAAAAAGGCCGTTCGCTGTCTTCGGATCCGTCTTGAGCCAAACATACCCGGATGGGTGCTCAAGAGCTTATCGGTGAAAGGCCAAACATATAACTTCTTCTCACTGTATAGCGGTCACGATGTCATGAAAACAGTACTTGCAGGGCTGGTGGTGTTCGCGCACATACGGGGCCCAAATCACGGGCGGTAGGTAGTGATCATCGCATCAAGACCATGAGGATTTGAGAGTGCGTGTTGGTCGCGCCAATTTCAGCGGCTATTCATGAGGGTCGCAATGCCTCCTGAGCCTGCGACATTGATGCTGTGTTATATGCACGTCGTTGGCTGAGTGCATAACATACCTGAAGGAGCTCTCTGAGCGTTGGGTATTCACTCGTCGAATAATTTGCGGTACAGAACCCTCCTCAGATCAGCCGACTCGATGTTGCGCCTTATCAAGGTCCATCCCGGAGATCCAGAAACAACCATGGCGGTCATGCTTTGGTAATGGAAGCCATGCCCATCTACGATCGGATCTTTTACTCAAAGAACGTTTCCCATGTCGTGGTCGAATGAGATTATGCTCTGTAATCTCAGGCTCTGCGGTATCGTCTGCTGCATAGGCGCTCTGTGAGATGCCAGGGCAGGAGGAGCCAACGACATAACGGCGACAGGCAGACAAACTACCGCCCGACACCACCTGCTGCGAGGCTGGGTGCCCTACATTTATCATACGGATGAAGTTCTTCAAGCGTGCATTTTGTGTGGGGCGGTCACAAAATTTTGACCGTGACCTCATTTCATCTTCCTTTCGGCTGCACGGATGATGTGGGCAGCCCTGAACGGTATAAACAACGGCGGTTGCAGCGGAAAAAGATGCCTACGTACAGAAAGTACCAAACCCACCCGGTTGGCTATGAGAGAGCACGGAAAGCCCGTACCAGGGCACTACAGAGACCGTCACCACGGGCATACCCAGCAGTATGAACCCGTCATAAGACGGGCGGTTTGCCGTCTTTTCCGATATGAACCACGTCGATCGGCCCGCCGACGGAAATGACGGGTAATCAATGCGCCGCTGGTCGGATGGGCATCGTCGATGACAAGAGGATCAAAGCGGTGAGCTCTGTACAAAAGGCCGGTACGCCCGTAGCAGCAGAGACGCGATCACGATGCGGATCCATAACTGCCGCAACTGACTGGTTTGTGCGTCCGCGCCACCTGTCCGTCAGGAAAATCGTCACGGCAGCAACGCCATGCGCGGGTAAGTGCAATACCGATTTTCCGTGGGTGCAAAATGAGAGATCAAACGTGAAACGAGACGACGCGATCGCCGGCGACACTGGCCACGGTGAATGCCCGTCTAGAAAGGATTATCAGGTGTTCCAATGGGAGCGGTAACCGTACCGGCACCCTGAGCACGCGCAGCCGTTGCGTCGGTGATGTCTCGCCTGTGTGCGTGACTTTGCCTCGCTGTGTGGTGACCTGCGACTTTACGCGATTCGTTCTATCGACGCGTTCTTTCCTCCCGACTTCCATACCAGGACGTTTCGTTTGTATATATGCGCCGTCTGGTGTATCGACTTGTATCGCTTTTGGCGAAGACCTATCAGCCATACGTTTCTAAAATCGATAAACCTCGATTCGCCCGCATGTATACGACAGCTTGTACTGCTCGTGATGCCATGAGTTCGCCAGTGACCTCGATCTTCTCGGGGTGGGACAGGAAGCGGGCTGATGCGCAGATGGAGTCACATATGGATCGCCATAGCGGATGGAGTCGGTTCGCTACACAAAAGGATGGGACAAACTCCACCTTTTGGATAGTAATGCTCAAGCACTTCTTTCGGCTCTTGATATCCGGTTTTTGTCGCGTCTTGTCCTCAGTCCCGCCGGCGTTGTGCGCAGAAACCTCCAACCTCAACATCCAAGTTCTACCGAGACCTTGCGGGTATGGGTCCAGCACATCCTCTGCACGGTTGTGCCGGGAAGCATCGAGAATTGATCTGTATAGCCTGCGCACGTCGCCGGGCGCAACATTTGCAGCTCCGCTTCGCCTTCGAGCATGTTGACGGCCATGGTCGTATTCGCAAAGCAGATACCACGGTTCACGAGCGGTGCTTGCGGCCTCTCTGCGAGTATCTTCTCGCCTGAGGCAGGGAAAGATCTTTACAAGAGAGTTGCAAAGCGGCTCTTCCAGTGATGCGCCGAGGCAGAAGTGTCGAAAGGTCGCACACTGTGGCGTTGAGCTGCGAGTGGAAACGGATGCTCCAGCGCAAGGCGCGACAAGGCGGTGCACATATGCTCCAGTGAGGTGCCTCCCGGAGGGGTTTGATGAATGACCTCCACGTCCGCCGTTACCGTTAAGCGTACGTTTACCTTTTGCGAGTTCTGACAGCATGTCCGGAAAGAATGGTCGAGTGCCCGTATGCAGAACCGTCCAAAACATTAGTTGTACGTTACGTCTAAAGAGACATTTCCGCACGAGGTCGGCACCATACGGGCTTGCTACTCACGCGCTGCCCCCACGTAGAATCAACCTCTTCGTCTTCACCAAAGGCGGAGATAGATGCTGCGGCGTGGTGAGAAAGCCTGTGCGAGCAAAGGCTCGACGGCTTCAAGCTCATCAGCATGTCTTTGATATCAAGTGTCTCCCGGCCCAGATAAACTCATCGTCGATCAGCTTTACCGTCGAGGCTCCGTGAGTCCATCTGCGCACTGCTGTCACGACCACGGGTGCGACGTCTTGGTGCGCAATGAGGCATCACACCGGAAAGGTCGGGCTCCAGAGCCGGGATGGCTATCGACTCGGTGTCCGATGCGTTCAAGACCCTGCGACGACGCTGCAGAACACGATGAGGAGATTCGGTTTTCCATCATTTGCGGTCGATCCGATTGCCCGAAGAAGTCGAGTGTTCTTCCTCACCGGCATGAGACCGTCTTACGCCGGATGAAACTGCTGCGAGACGATCCGCAATCTTTTCTGTATGTCAAGCTGGCGGATACTCTCGATACTTCGCCTGGCAAAGTGAGTCGTATATGTTTTATGTGAGATGCTTGCTTTCAAAGCAGCAGTTGTTAATGTGTAAAACCTCCCGCTTGATGTATGTATGGTATCGGTTTGTGAATCTTTAGACGCTTCACCAATCACTCTTGTTATTACAGGTGCAAAACACCTAAGGGATTCTGTATTAGACTAAACATGCTTTTCCGATATGGATGGGACGCTCCGAACTGGGCTTACTGAGACCGCTGGTACCTAAACGTACACTGAAAGCAATTACTGCTCTGAGAAAAAGGCTGGCATGATTTTGGTCCGGCTGCGGACGCTCTGCATGTGCACTCGCTTCTGCTGGTTTTGATGCATGCTAACTCTACGACAGCTATCTGTGGCTCAGGTAAAGTGGTTTTGCGGTGAGAGGGCACACTTGTTTGCTCAGCGAGTGCTCCCACGCAAAGACACTTGAGCGTCTTCCGGAGTCATCGCATAGCACGGGAGTTTTCTCCTAGCTATGTTTTGATGGAAAAGGACCATGGAGGGCCCTCCACTTGATGTATCCTATCAGACTGCTTGGATGATTTTGGAGTTACTCAGACGCAGGTTGAATTCTCATCACTTTTGCACTGCGATTCTTTTACACGGCGGCTCAAGGCAACACGGTACCTCCGATGCAGGGATATTTCGGTCGGTATGTTGGCGCCTCAGGATCGAGTTGGCCGTGAGGCCATGTTTGACGACAGTGATGGGACCGATTCCGGAGAATTGATCTGGTGAGCCCTTATACCGGCTGGTATGACGTCAATCCTAAAGGTTTCCAACGACAAAGCACGGACGGTTTTAAGATTCTGCGCAGATATCTGTTGGCCCCGATGAAGTGGTATTTTGCGGCGATTCGCAGCGGCGATTTGACGCTTCTTGAACTTTCACCTCACTCGCTTTGTGTTGGCAACGGATCCGATGGAAAAGTGCAAAGAGCGGCGGCGACCTACGCTGAATGGCACGGTTGACGAAAGGGTGTTTGCTGCAGCTCATGGAAGCGCCTTGTGCAGCCGACGGAGGAGACATCGGCGGCGCCGCATGTACGAGGCGCTCATCGAGCGTTGATGTCTCCTCACTATTCGACGAGTTGTAACCTTGTTATGCTTTTTCCGGAAGCCTTGGCGGCGAGCCGCCATGGCAGCAGATCAATATAGTTCTGCAGGGTTGGTAAGGATTGGCTGCGAACAAAGAGGTCCACACACCGGCAAAGGCGTCAATGGTCATCGCCAGTGCTTGGCAATGTGCGGAAACTACATTTGCCGCCTGAGCCACGTCGTCATGTGTCGAAGAACTGCGCGCCCTTAACTACTCGCGTAGACGGTTCCCAAACCAGCGTCACCGTCACGCAGAGTTCGGTGGTGAGCACTAAGCTCTGGACGGTAATTCTCAGTGATGGTATTACAGAATCATACTCATAGCCGCGCGCACTTGCCGCTTTTCTACAGCGTGAGGACTGGCCGTGGCGGACGTCGAATACTGCCCACAGCTGGACGGCATTTGTCGCCTGTGTACCGGCATGGGAGCAGAGTTGGCTCCAGCATGTTGGGACCCACGTGCGAGCCCTGACGCACGCGTTTTGTTGCCAGCGAGGATGTGGTCATCTTTTGCTGGTAACGTTGAAGAAAGAATGGAAGCAGGAATCTCGCGGCGAAAGACGCCGGGAGCGGAAGTGCGCAGATACTCGTCGCCTTGATGGCGCCGTTTTGTGCCATGTCAAGCTGGCCGACAAAAGGTCGGTACGCGGCAGAGCCAATGCGCAAGATGGCATAGTCGGCGGTACTCGGATCCCTTGTCGGTTATCACGCTCACCACGTCGCCGGTATCTTTAAAGGAGATGACCTTCTCGCCAGGGAGCGAGACGTGACGCGATGTGCGATCTGGCGTTTTCAACTTGATCGGTAATTTCGGCGTCAAAGATTCTTGGCTCAGCACGCGGCATCATGTCGATAAGAGTTACCTGCTTGTTGCGCGCTCGAGAAGAGTTGCTCGGCAGAGTTCTGCGCCGATGTAGCCCTTTAATGATTAACTGCAGGCGGCGTTTGCCCTACTAGCGTCCATGAATACGCTTGCCGTCAGCCCAGTTCTTGCCGCTGAAGGACACGTGGACCGTCGATGCCGGGCGACGGTGGCACCAATGGGCTTGGAGCCGGTGACTACCACAGGTAATCAAGTCATCTGATGCGACTCGTTGTGAGATCGTGTCCATGCCACATGTTTTGATGACCCGTACGTCGGCGGACGTTGCATCGGACGTCATGTGAACATGCGCGCCTGCCTGCTCAGAGCACGCGAGGCGAACTATGCAGTACATCTTGTTGGGATCACTGGCGTGATCTCCTGCCCACAACACAGCAATGCCGCATGGCAGAAACGACACGGTGTCGTTCGCGCTCGAGCACGTGGACTTCCCAATCAGGATGCGCAGCCAAGATTGATGTGGTGGCAAAAGCACGCGCGTGCGTCGCATCCGATTGCACAACTTTGGCCATAACCTCTCCTCTTTAATTGGATTCCGTCGTAGCCTACTGGAGTTGGTAGCCTGTTTTGCCACAAGTGCGAGGGGTGAGGACGAGAGACTACAAAGAAAATCGATTTTAGTAAGTTGTATCACGCCAGTCGTTGACGATCGCCGATCTGTGCAATTGTGCCAATGACTTCCGTAGATGAAAAGATCACTCTCTGTGACATCGATTGCACAGAAGTTTTCACTCTGGCATCTAAAGTTACTTGTTCCAGCATCATGCGCAGATCCTCAGACACTTCTGACCAGATTGGAGCAATACCGTAGCATTCTCAGCTTATGAGAATGTTGAGGACAGCGTTAGGACTGATGAAAGCACGGAAGCGTTGGCCCCAAGCGATGTTCTTGATAGCCGACGATGTAAAAGGGTTAAAAGCACTGACAGCCCTTCTGTTCAGTGTCGAGAAGGTATTACAAAAGCTCAGAGGTAGATCGTTAACGTTGCAGTCAAACGCTTTTGCAAGTGCAAAAGAGCAATCTGTACTACCATATGCATCATTACTGTAGTGACGACATCAAATAGCCGTGGAATACCAATGGTTCCCAGAGTCAAGATCATTAAAACGGAACTTACCGCAAAGCAACAGTAAGGACACACAGAGTCCGCATGGAGTCTACTCAACAAGCTCAGTGTAGTAGTTGCGGCATCGGTCGCGCCATCTGCTACCGCTAACTACAAAGAGGTGCTTGATAGACGCCTGACTTAACAGCATCAATGATCTTATCTGCAATACTTAAAACGGCACCTGGGAGAAGCCTGTCATGACTTTTATGTCACCATTGATGCCGGTAAACTCTTGGGCGGTTTCCTTGTCTCCCAGTTCGAGCGCTTTATTAATAACAGGAGTAGAAGTCTTTTTCGCCATTAACCTCATCAATATGAACAAGCTCAGGAGGCAGCTAAGCTCTGTTGCATAAAATGCGATCTTTATAGCTGGGGCGTGGTGGCATTGGGCAGTTAGTGGTAAGACAACGGGAGCCGGAATATGAAATTCCTTCTGCTGATTTTGCCATGCAGTACAAAATTTCCCTTGAGGTGCGGATATTTTCGAAGCTCCGGGATATCCATGGGCAGGAAGCATCTCGCCGTGAGTATGACGTTAATGCCTTTGCTTTCAGTCTGCTTGAGAGTGTCTCCAAATCACGCAAATCATGTCCTGAAACCACAATACAGGTCCCTGGTTCAACGGTGAGAGTGACTTCGGCTGGTGTCGGAGTACCATAAGTACCGGTATTTGCGCCGTCCAAAAGACCCATGCAAATGAGATTGACCTCTCCTACTTCAAGCGTCAGAGACAAAAGTGTGTCAACAGAGGACTCGGTAGCCAAAGCAGCCACGCCTTAACAAAGAATGCATCAATACGCTCGTCTGTTTTACCGAGCACGCGGGCATGATGAGCGCACGCCGCCATGCCGCGCAGACCAAGAAAGAATAGGTGATTTCAGAGAACGAATATCCTCATTGTCAGTCCAAACGCCACCTAGTGGCAAATCAGCTGCAGCGCTTATACCAGCTTCTGCGGCAAGACGGTTCTTTTCGCTTTGAACCTGCGTTGTAATTGCATCAACAGCCTTTTGTCAAAGTTAACATTAGTGACTTTTCAGGTAAAGAGTCCATTAACGATAAGTTCGTCAGCGCGACGGTGCGCTTAGAGCCACGGTTCTGTCTGAGCCAATCCTACAAGCGCTCCGGTAAGTTCATCTTGAGCAAAAAGCAACATCAAAGGGCTTGCCACAAACGCCAGCTTTACCGGTACATGCTGTACACGCTGCGGTTTGTTCACAGTGAAAACAAAACATCTTGTCTTCCATAACATCCTCTCCAAATTCCGATTCGTTTTCGGCTTTTCTATAGTGCTCCCACTATGTAATGATGTATGTTGTAGTTACAACATTTAACGATTTTTAGCGATAAGGACGTGCTGTGGTTAGTTTTGGCAGTGATTACAACCTGCTCGCAAAGACGAAAGCATTTGCGGGAGTAAGCGAAAACGATTTTGAAGCGCTTCTCGCCCACCTCAAGGCAAAGGTACGGAGCTATCAACGCGAAGAGACAATCTTTTGTGCAGGTCAGAAGTCGCACCAGTTTGGAATTGTGCTTCAAGGCTCCGTTCACGTTGAGGGATCCGACGCGCAGGGAAACATTTCTGTCATGGGTGCATTTCATGCAGGCGAGATGTTCGGAGAAGCGTATGCGGTACTGGGCAACGTGCCTCTGCTGACGAGCGTCGTGGCATCGGAAACATCCGAGGTGCTCCTCTTGGACGTGCGACAACGTACGACACACGTATACGCGGTATGCGCGGGACTTGATCGACTGACTACCAACCTTTTACAATCGGTTGCCGAGAAAACGTCATGCTGTCACGACGTATTCAAGATACTGCCCCTAAAGCATTCGCGGTAAATTGCTCGCATACCTAAACACGCGAGCCAGATGGAAGGCTCGCGTGAGTTTGACATTCCGTTCAATCGGCGACTTTGCCGACTACCTTGGAGTTGATCGAAGCGCCTTAAAGCGCCGTTATCTCTTCTTTGGCTCGTCAAAGGCGTCATTAGGTACACCGGAAGTCATATTTTCGAGATGCTGTGGGATAGTAACCTTACTGCCTAAGCGATAATTTATTCCATAACAACAACATGTTTATCAGCATACTCTATGAATGTTTCATTTATAGAAGAGAACGTAGTGCTCAGCTCTTTGTCTGTTACACTCTCACATAAGAATCTCTAGCATCCGGCTTTTCTAAAAGAAGCCATTTTGCTTGCTGATATGAAAGTTTTGCAAAAGCAACCCACTGGGGATAATTTATTGCTAGTGGATTTTGTGTAAAGTAAACTTTTCCTGCATTGATGGCAGTAGCACAGAATGCCCGATAAAAAGCATAGTAGCAAGTTTAGGATGCTTTTCTCGATTAGAGAAAAAGGAATCGACTCTTTAATAGAATATCCTTCTTTGTACGTTTGAGCGTATCCAATCGTACTCATACTTCAACAATCATTGTCGGAATAGATTGTGAGCAAAAATGGATAAAAATCATATCCTTCATAGTACATACCTTGAACGATTTCCGCGATCGTTTGCTCCTCCTCGCCAATCTTTCCAAATTGAAGGAAATTGAATAACCCCATCAAAAGGAGCAAGTAGCCCCATAGATGTTGTAATGTCTGATTTTAAGTGAGCAATTTGTTTGGCAATTGTCAAAAATATATTGCTTTCCGTGCAGGTTTTATAACACTCCATTACCTGTATAGCAATCTTTCCTGTTTTATCTATCGTAGATCATACGTCAGTAAGAATATCTGTTACACAAAATAAAACCCAAGTAAAGGGATCATGTCCAAGTGAAAGCAATCGGTGATAGTAAGACGATAGGCCCTCAGCGCAGATCTGCGTATTAGCGATTATCTTGAGCATCAAACGGAACCTTAGTCGCTTTTGATTGTGCTAGTTTTTCCATTTCATTTTGCTGGATACTTCTTATCAAAGTTGATCTCTAATATAGTTAGCCAGCGTTCCAGCTTTTTGAGTCCCTGTGGAGTCTTATTTGGAATACCAACAAGCATGATATCTACTGCTGCGCCAAGTAATCCTGCTACAGCACTTATTGCAATGTCATATTTATCGAGGTGATGGAGAACATATGTACTCTTCATTGAGCTGTTTAATAGCTGCTTCATTCTTAGACAGCTCTTCTTGAGTAAATAAATCTTCAAGAGGATGGTTTGTTCCTATGTTCCTCTCAGCTTTTAAACAAGACGCTGCCACGACGGAACGACCATTATTCTACAGAGATATGTTTATGTTCCACCTGTATACTGCTGTTCTTTATATCCAAGACTCTGTAGTAATTTCTCTCTCAGAAATCTTTTGATCAATATCTATCATATGAGGAACGCTTATTTCAGACAGTTCCTGTGATTGATGTACAAAGTACATCATTTATTTGTTGCTCTACGTCTGTGTAGTTATATTTGCTCATGAATTAATATCCAAATCACTTTGTAGTTCTTTGATTGCTTGCTGTAGCAGAATGTTTAGGCTTTGAAGATAATCCATCCTGTCCTTGCTCGCTTCAGTTTCTGTTTTTAATGCCCTGAATAATGGCTTCATGTTTTAATAGCGCTTCTTTATAAAGACGTTCTTTTTCCTGTTTGAGCTGCTTATTCTTTAAATGAGAAGCAACTCCGACACTAACAGCAGCAAGTCCTGCTACTGGAGTAGCAAGAACAAATATTCCCGCCGCCATTCCTCCTCCTATTAGCGCACCTGCTGTTGCAAGCCCAGAAGTAATACCAGCAGCTGAAGACCGACCATTCCTAAACCATAAGAGCGGCAAATAGAAAAGCCCGCCCATTCCTGCACCTAGAGCTCCAGCAAGAACTTCCGGAATAGCACTTTCTTGAATAGTGCGGTTTATGTCATGTAGGCAGCGCGCTGCTTCATTTACAACATTAACCACTGGCTGCATAGACTCAAGATTTTTAAAGTTCAGGTTTTTCTTATCATTTCTGTACTTCTTCTCGTTAGCCGTAATGTCGATATTAGTTTGATAAAGGCGTGACAGTTTTATCAATATGAGCAGAATTATCAGAAGTTGTTTGTCCTGCCTTCCGTAAGTTTTTCACTTGCCAATTGAACAGCATACGAAGCCGTATCGATGCAATCTTCCCTGCCTTCTGCGCATTATCTAGCATGGCTGCACCTACGTTTTGACTTGATTTACAAGAGATGAAAAATCAAAACCCTTTTTTAGGATTCTCTTCTTGGTTTTGAATCACTGGCAGATATAGATTCAATGTTAGTTTCATTGTCTTCCATGGGCAATCCGTTTCTCAGATAAAAGTAACTGACAGTCAGAGATTACCCCCGCTTTTTGCAAGTAACAGGAAAAGGTTTTCGTAAACGGTATATTCGGAAGATGGAAATGGCGATATATCGGAAATGACTTATCAGACTTCAGACGGTATCTATGTCGTTCCGATTACGAACTTAACAGCCTAAGATAGACTTACGCTATTGAGATACGGTAACGATATAGCCATGGTGGTTTTCGAGCGATAGGAGTGTGAGTATGGATAAGCAAATCTTTGCTGATGCAGCTCGAGGCTGCCTTGTGGGAGGAGCCGTTGGAGACGCGCTTAGCGTGCCTGTGGGTTTCTCGCCACGAAGAAATATTCAAGTGCTACGGTACCGCGGGTATCCAGGAATTTGACCTTGATGTCGCAACAGGCAAGGCTCTTATCAGCGACGATACGCAGATGACGCTCTTCACGGCTAACGGCCTGCTCTTTGGCTATACCAGAGCACTCTATCGTGGGATTGCCGCTGCTCCCCAGCGTGTATATCAGAGATGCTTACCTGGACTGGCTCCATACACGGGTGCCCGCCTATGCCAACACCCTTCTTCCCTCTTGGCTGCTTGAAGTTCCCGAACTCCATGCGTGGCGAGCTCCCGGCCGCACCTGTCTGACCGCTCTTGCCAATGGAGCGCATGGAAGTCTTGATAACGTCATTAACAACAGCAAGGGCTGCGGCGGAGTCATGCGTGTGGCGCCTTGGGAATTTTCAATGAAGATCCGGTCCAAGCTGCCCCAAAAACGCCACCGAAGCGGCCGCCATTACCCATACGCATCCGCTTGGTTTTCATCTCTGCCGCAGTACTTGCTTTTTCTTGTTTCGACGTTTACCCATCGAGACAACCCGCAGGTCACAAAAGATGACTTCAAAGAAGCACTTCTCGCGTGCCACACAATGTTTAAAGAAAAGTTTCCCGGGTTCAAAGAGGATGTCGAAGCACAGATAGCCTTACTAAAACAAGCCGTTGACCTTGCTGAATCTGACGAGAAGGACTTGGATGCCGTACTCGCTCGGAGAAGGCTGGGTGGGTGAAGAGACCATTGCGATTGCCGTGTACTCGCATGCAAACACCTCGACGACTTTGATGCAGCGGTGCGCACGGCAGTCAATCATGGTGGCGACAGCGATTCCACCGGAGCGGTCACGGGCAATCTTATAGGCTCAATCGTCGGCTTCAATCGCATTGACACACGCTGGATTAAAAACCTTGAACTTGCGGATGTTATCCTGAGATGGCAGATGATCTTGTAACTTCGCGCTACAATGGTTTTTCAGAATGGAATGTCGAGTCCAGTGAGGCTGAACTTCGCTGGCAAAAACAAGTACATCAGGGAAAACGTCTCTGATAAGTTCTGCAAAAATGCTCCAGCTCAGTTCTTTTGAACTGTCATCGCCGAGGCAAAGGATGGTACCCTATGAACAAAAATGCTTTTTATCTTTGATATGGACGGCCCTGCTTACCGACAGTGAGATCGTCTCGTATGCCATCTTTCGTGACGTGCTTGCCGAAGCTGGTGTCAAACTTACAAAGCAGGAATACGCAACGCATTGTTGCGGACAACCGGCCGAGCCCAGCATTCATTATCTGAAAGAACGCTATGGACTGCCCTTGGACCGAACAAGAGCTGGCTGATGAACTTCATCGGTTGGAGTTTGAGCGAGCGGGAGAGATCGTTGCAAAACCCGGAGCTCAAGAAATCGCTTCCTACCTTAAAGACCAGGGATCAAAACTCGCCCTTGCCACGTCAAGCAAAGTTCCTCGTGCGGAGATCATCCTGACAAACAATCGTCTGCGTGATTTTTTTAATGAACTCACGTTCAGCCATGAGGTCAAATATGGCAAACCCGCTCCCGATATCTTTTTGAAAGCTGCGTCAAAGCTTGGCGAGAAGCCCGGTGAATGCGTCGTGTTTGAAGACTCCGAAGCTGGTGTTCGCGCTGCTCATGCAGCGGGCATCCTCATTATCTGCATTCCGGACTTAAAGCAGCCAAGCGATGAAGTGCGTGCACTTGCTGGCGCATTGAGCCATCGCTTCTCAGTGCGTTGGAGTTTCTGCGTCAAAGCTAGCCTCTAAAGACTCTTCATTCGGCAGTGGAGTGGTAACATCCAGCGAATTCCAAGCTTCCAGTACGAAAGGCTAAATGCCGGCAACTTCACAGTACCTGACAGGTCAGCAGACTCTCCCGTAAGTAACTCTTGCGCCGCTCCCCATTAAGCGGTACGTCAAAGTCGCATTCGTCAGCGTTGACGGCAACCAGATTTTCTCGCCATCACAGCGCGCTCAAAAACCAACTGTCGGTTGGTAAGAAAAGACCTGTCGATAACCACCATATTGAAGCGCTTTTTGTTTGCGATGAAGCTCTGCGAGCCGCGAAACCAACGCGGTAAGCTCATTCCATTCAGGCGTGGGATAGCTCATGCGCAGCGCGTCGTCTCCGTCGCTTATCGCTCCACAGCACTCTCGCTGCCATAATACACAGGGAATGCCCGGCATGCCAAAGAGAATTCCATAGAGTGCCCGGCAGGTGACGTTTATCTTTGAGTACCGTTGCGACGACGCGTAACGTCGTGATTGTCGGCAAACGACAAAAGATGTGTGTTTTGGTATATGCCGCCCTCACCAAACTGCCGATTGAGGGAGTAGTTAATTTCAAACAGGTTAAGGTCGTTAAAGCTGGAATACAGCCCCTTGACATTCGTAGTTTGTACAGCTCTCAAGCATGTCGGGATTGACAATGCGCTTGTAGTCTCCACCGAGGATCTCTCAAGCAGCAAAAATCAGGTTTCAGGCTGTCACAAAACGAACGCAGCTGTCGCAAAAGCCCTCATCGAGCAGATATGCCACATCAAGACGGAGCCCATCGATGTCAAATTGCTCAGTCCATAGCCGGATGGACTCAAAGAGATGCTGCACCACCTCAGGATTGTGCAGATTTGTTTTACCGAGGTCATAGTGACCTTCCCAGCCCCTCATACCACAGGTTGTCCCCATAGGCATCAGTTGCCGCCAAAGTTTATAAAAACCAGTCTTTATAACGGGATTGTTCTCGCTTTTCCAGCACATCCTGAAATGCCCAAAACCGCGGCCGACGTGATTAAACACACCGTCAAGCACCACACGAATACCTGCTTCGTGACGTGCTGCGCACACGTTGGCAAAGTCCTCGTTCGTTCCCAAGCGCACATCGATTTTTTTGATAATCACGCGTATCGTAACCATGCCTATCCGACTCAAATACGGGCGAGAAGTACACGGCATTGCAGCCAAGCCTCGTCAGATGGGGTATCCAGTCAACGACCTTGAGAATTCTATGTTCAAGCACACCGTCATTCTCGCGTGGTGCACCGCAAAACCCAATGGGATAAATTTGGTAGAAAACGCTCTCGTTTGCCCAACTGATTGAATTGTTGTCAGCCATAACTCGCTCTCTTCTGATTGCTTTGTACTCACCATGAATATGGTACATATTCAGTTTAGCTTTAGGGTCTTACTTTTGAGGTTTATGAAACCAAGTATTCTTAATTCGCCACGTCTTGCGCTTTTATGCCAAAGGTTAAGAGCGTAAAATACCAGAGGCAGATCTAACTTAGTCTTTTGAACATCAAAACATTTCAACAAAATGGTGAGGTGCGTATGAGGTACAACGACTTATCAAAGAAACCTGCAAAATCGTCTCCGAAGATGTTGGCAAAGTCAAAGCAGTCCAAATCGCACGGTCAGCACAAAAACGATATGAAGCTCTACGCGCAGAAAAACTCGTCGGATTCCAAAGAACTCCGATCTCATTCATATAAGCGCATCTATCACGGAATTGCAGTATATGAAGCCATGAGGTCAGAGGGCATTTCTCAAGAAAAGGCCGTCTGGTATATCCGCGAGTATTTCCAACGACTCGCTGCTAAAAGAGTGCCTTTTTTCCAGAGGGCCATTAAAACGTTTGGCCTGGCTCGGAAATTTCCTTACCTTTTTGTGGCAGGCGTTAAGAAAAGCTGTCAACCAAACGCAGGATTTGTCTATGAGCTTCCAGAAAGCCATGACAATGAAGCTCGAATCAATATTGTCAGATGTCCATATTTCGAGATATGTAAACGGTATGGCTGTCCAGAAATAACTTCTGCATACTGCGATAGTGATGACGCGGGATATGGCAACCTGCACCCAAATCTCATCTGGGGTCGTACAAAAACCATAGGACACGGTGGCGATTGTTGTGATTTTCTGCTGGAATATAAGAAAAATAAATTGTATGTAAAAACGTCATTTACTTTTTCTCAATTTTTAAAACCATGAAATATTACGTTGTACTATATAGATTGTAGAGGAGACGAGAGACCCTATGTGCTTGATTTGCGACCGAATCCAAATGATCAAAGCAGGCACAATCCTTATTTTGTTAAAGAATTAGAAACAGGCTATGTCGTCCTGGGAGATAATCAACATTTCAAGGGTTATACAATCTTCCTCTGCAAACAGCATGCTACAGAACTACATGAGTTAGATGCTGACTTCAAACTTAACTTTCTCAAAGAGATGTCGCTTGTTGGAGAAGCGGTATCGCGTGCGTTCTCATGCGAAAAAATGAACTACGAGCTCCTTGGCAACGGCGACTCTCATCTTCACTGGCATCTCTTCCCCAGAGTAGCCGGCGACCTTGAAAAATATGGACATAACGGCAAAGGTCCCGTCTGGTGGTATCCCATGGAGAAGATGTATGACGACTCTACTCATCCTTCTCCAGTGGAGCTAGATGAGATGAAGTTAAAACTTTCACATGAGCTTATAAGGCTGCAAATATAAACGGTCAATAGGCCGGCTTTACGGCGCTGCTTATGCTATCAAAATAAGTAAAAGGCACGCATCATAATTACAGCTGTTTAGAATCGCAGCTGTTCTGGCTTTTTGCAGCCGCTCTAAACGTCCATCCCTCGAAAGCCGATCTGTCTGGAGCGCCTCATACAACACGATTGCTGCAGCATTTGAAAGATTCAAAGCACTAACCGAGAACTCATTAGATCAATGAAGTTTCCACAAATATCCTGCTGCAACAGTGCCGGATGGTTATATTGCGCATCTCCATCAAGCTCATCGTGCTTGTGGCTCCAAATGTCCTTGTTCACCAAGCTAGCAGAATCCTGCAACATGGGAATTCTCTCGCACTCGTCTGCATGTTTGGCGAGAAGTTCCTCGGATAATCCCAAGCTCTCTTTACCAAAAATCAAATAGTCACCATCATGGTAGACCGCTTGAGTATATGTCTTCTTAGCTTTTTTGGTAAGAAAATGCAGATGAGGAGTACTTACGGCAGAAGCAACAGCGTCGTGTGCAGCGCCCGTTGCGGATGCGTCGAGCGTTTGGATTAAAGCGTTCTTCTCCACAAATTGATCCCACGAATCATACACGGAAACGTTGAGGCTGCCAGTGGCTCATGCCCGCTCGCTTGAGGCTTTTTATTGTCAAGCGAGAAACCAAGCGGACCCACCAGGTGAAGATGGTGCCACTGACCACGCAAGTACGACCGATGTTTCCCGTATTTGCGGGAATTTCAGGCTCGACAAGTACCAGGTTGAGCATATACGTCCCTTTTTATGCCAAAACAAAGCTGATCAAGAAAGCAATCAAGCCACCAAGCGCCATGGTTGCCGGCAACGTAACAAACCAAGCGGCACAATTTTACGAGCCACACCCCAACGAACAGAGCTACGACGCCGAGCAGATCCTGCACCCATGATGGAGGTGGTAATGACCTGCGTGGTGGAAACGGGCGCGCCTATGGCTGTCATGAGTTCGATAGCAACCGTGGAGCTTGCTTCTGCAACAAAGCCAATAACCGGAGTAAGCTTGGTTACACCGTCGCCAACGGTGCGCATGATGCGGCTACCTCCAATAGAGGTACCGAGCGCCATGAGTAGTTGCACAGAGTAGCTTGACCCACAGAGGAATTCCCATTGAGGGGTCATGAAGGCCGGCCGTCACCAGTGCAAGCGTGATGATACCCATGGTCTTCTGGGCATCATTGTTTCCGTGACTGTATGCCATAAACGCAGCCGAAAGAACCTGAAGACGGTGAAACAGACCATGCGCTTTTTTAGGTGGCCAGTTTGCAAAGAGCTCAAAGACCAGCTTCATGATGAAATAACCCAAAGCCATGCCAATAAGCGGAGAAGTAAACAGTGGGATAACGACCTTCTTCAGAACACCTTCCCACATAATGTGATTGGTAGTTCCGGTAAATACGATGGTTGCACCAATAAGGCTCCCAATCAAAGCATGCGAAGACGAACTTGGAATTGAAGCCCACCGGTAAATAAATCCCAAATAATGGCTCCGGCCAATGCAGCAAAGACCACATAAAGCTGCAGCTGAATATCGACAAGACCGGACGCAATGGTCATGGCAACTTTTTCACTCATTAAAGCGCCAATGAAGTTCATGGTTGCCGACATCAGAATAGCAACACGTAAAGGCAGTGCCTTGGTATACACCGTAGTAGCGATGGCATTTGCGGTATCGTGAAAGCCGTTAATAAATTCAAAAATGACTGCGGCGACAAGAACCGCAACAAGCAGAATACTACCCATTTTTTTCACAATGACATTCTGTAGGGCATTTGCGACGTGTTTGGTGGCATCAAGCGTAGATTCAAGCCTATCCATCAGGCTCTTCCACTTAATGACCTCAATAGGATCGGTGACGTTTCTAAAGATTGAACTCAGGGCATTGCGGTAGACAACATCACCTTGATCCTCGTATTCGTTGGTTGCCCGCGTGTGATCAATAACAGAATCATCCTTATGATAATCAGGGAGATGTTCAAATGCTTTCTGAAGTTCTTCGGAAGCAAACAGGATAAGATGTGCCATCTGACCTGCTTCCGGACGTATCTCGTCAATATCGTACATATCAATATGAGCTGTAACGCTTTCTATACCATCCACAATCTCATCCATAAGAAGAGCCAGCTCAGAGATATCTTCACGATCAAAAGGTGTGATAAAAGAGGTGTTGAGAGTAGAAATAATCTTTCCTACCTGATCGTCACAGAGCGACTCGTAATTTGTAATTTGAGCGGTAAGATCTTCATGATCAGGATAGTTTTCAATAAACGAGACAAACAGTTTTGCAGCTGAAACGGTCAAAACACTAAACTCAGAGAACATACTGTAAAAAGCATCTTCTCTACGAGAAACACGGCTCATATATTGCCTTTCGATCAAGCTATTTTGCCAAAACCACAAACACATTATGAGTATACAGCAGCGTAGGAAAACTATTAAGCACGTTGTAGAGGCTGAAAGTGCTTTATTTATATTGCATTATGTCTTGAGTTTCACAATCTCATTTTTCTTGTGAGACTTCCCAACTGCATGCCTTCATATCAACGCGACCATCAGGCAGAAACGTAATACCTTCTTTCTCGAGAAGTACTCTTTGCGCGTCAGGTCCACCGAAAGCAAAGCCAGGAGCAAGGGAGCCATCTGAATACCACACGGTGGCAAGGAACTCCTCCCGCTACACGGGCTTTGGTCATGGCAAAACCCACATAACGAGCCTTGCGAGGCTCACCGATCATACGGCAATCTGCCCGTATGTGGTAACTCTGCCTTCAGGAATCTGTTTGACAATATCAAAAACGCGCTGAAAGAAGTTGTCCATGGTACCCGCTTCATTTGTTTGCTTTAGAAAAGAAATATTGATTCTTACTTGCTCATTTTATGCCCAGATGATAAGGTACCAAATCGTGCAATGAAGACGCACATCGGGTGGTGGCGCAGTTTGGTAGCGCACTTGACTCAGGGGTCAAGGGGTCGCTGGTTCAAATCCAGTCCACCCCGACCATTAAACACAAGGTCGAGAGTATATTTCCTCTGACCTTTTCGTTGTACACCTCAATTGTGCCCTGCACTGATTTTCATTATGCCCCAACTGTGCCCCGTACTGATTTTTGTAGTAATGATATCCGCATCAGTTCCAGCCACCCGAGCGAGAAGCACAGTGCCAAGAGCAACGGGAGCCTGAACCCTCAGACCGGAAATCTCCTTGACAACGTCAACTACTTTATCCTTTGGCACCTCTACCGACGTCTTCACCGAAACCATGTCAATAACACCATTGTCTACGGGAACCGTAGTGGTAACCGTACGCACGGGATGCGTCACTCAGCGCGCGCATAGGAATTCCCACGAGGACAAGCGTTACCTGAAACCTCAACGATCTTCTCGCCATCAAAATGAACGGTTACCGAGCAGCCCCTCGGACACCGGATACAGGTAACGGTCTGCGTGTTAGGCATGGGCAACCTCCTCAAGGCAAACGGTGATGGAATCAAAGCGCACCGTGGTCATGTATGTAAGAAAGAACCGTTTCTTTTTTGAGAACTACCTGCTCCATCTCACCTGGCACCATAATGGGTTTACGCTTCTTCAGTATTTGCGTATCACCGAAATAGACTGCAATCGCTCTGTCTTTATATACGTTGTCCACGCGAAAAGCGTACACAGGCGCTCTCCCTGGCCTCGGGGTCAATGTGCTGCGTGAACGGTGACCGAATGCCGCCTTTAGCGAGAAGCTCAATATGAGGAGTTCTCTTGAGACAGCGCCTGTCCACGCTCCACACAAAAGACAGCGGCACTCTGACCTGCAAAGCAGGCTTCTTCGGAGACATAATCGACAAGGTCATGCACATGAAGAACGTTTCCACAGGCAAAAATTCCGGGTATGGATGTCTCAAGATGCTCGGAGACTACGGGTCCGCGAGTTATGCGAGAAAGTTTTACACCGGTCTCACGCGAGAGATCGTTTTCGGGAAGCAGGCCCACAGAAAGCAGCAAGGTATCGCAAGGATAGAGCTTTTGCGTACCGGGGATGGGAGTACCGTGAGCATCGACCTCGGAGATCTCCACTGCCTCACGCGCTTCTCGCCGTCAATCCTAGTGACGGTATGTAGAAGCAGCAGTGGAATGCCAAAGTCATCAAGACACTGCACGATATTGCGCTTGAGGCCGCCTGAACGGCATGCGCTCGGCCACACAGGCAACATGAGCTCCCTCAAGCGTCATACGGCGAGCCATGATAAGGCCAATGTCACCGGAGCCAAGGACGACCACTTCTTTGCCCGGCATACGTCCTTCAATGTTTACCAGACGCTGCGCCGTACCGGCGGTAAAAACTCCGGCAGGACGAAAACCGGGAATGGCAAGCGCACCACGTGGACGCTCACGACAACCCATGGCTAAAATGACTGCTCCCTGCATGAATATGCATGAGACCGTTCCGTGAATTTACACACGTAACAGTGCGGTCACCGCAACGTCAATGACCATGGTGTTTAAAAAGCACCTCAACGTTTGGATCGTTTGCAACTTTCTCCACGTATCGTGCGGCGTATTCAGGTCCGGTAAGCTCCTCTTTGAATGTGATAAGCCCGAAACCGTTATGAATGCACTGGTTAAGAATGCCGCCAAGCTCGCGGTCGCGCTCTACAATGAGAACGGAATGCGCACGCGTTGCGCCGACGTTTACCGCCAAAGGCTGCCGCCAGTCCGGCTGGTCCCCACCGATAACAACCACGTCATATGAGGCGGACACCAAGAGCTCACTATTCACACTTCTCACCTGCCTCAAATGGGGCAACAAGCTGCCCTTTATTCAATCCATAAAATATTTCTGAACCAGTCCCTGCTTTCGAGGTTTTCTCGATCGTAAGTCCCGGTACCCATTGAGCGAGAAGATCAAGAATCTTCGGCGTACAAAATCCCGCCTGGCAACGGCCCATACAAGCTTCCGTGCGGCGTTTAACACCGTCTGCGAGCGCGCACCCACAGGAGAGGTGATGGCGGCGATAATCTGCGCCTCCGACACGCGATTACAACGGCATACGATTTGTCCGTACGCGGGATTTTCATCTATCAGTGCTTGCCAATCGTCTTCCGATATTTTTAAGAGGTCCGGCATTTTTAGGACGATATGGATTAAAATGAAAGATTTTGCGGAAGGCTAGCGATCTCTTGAACCATCTGCGCCACAAGGTGTCCAATGGCAGGCGCTGAACTGAGCCCCGGAGACTCGATTGCGGCACAGTCAATAAAAACCGAGCTTCAGGAACCTCTCCGATAACAAAGTCATGATCCGGCTGATGTGACGAAGTCCGGAAAATGTAGCGATAGTATCCCAAAATGGAATATCTTTTACCGTCATTGCAGATTTGGCCTTCACCTCAAACAATCCCTCTGCGGTAGTGTCAGTCCCTCTTTTTTCCGTAATGTCTTCCGCATTAGGGTCTCACAAGAAGATTTCCACCTGTCGTTGGAGTAACTAACACACCCTTTCCCCAACTTTGTGAAGCGAGAATATCGTGGTTGACATGGGCCCCGCCGATTTATCAAGCACATAATACTGGCCTCGTCGTGGAGTTATGGTGAGCTTCTTTGTGGAAACCCAGTTATGAATTACGTCTGTATAAACCCCAGCGGCATTAACAACCGCACGAGTCTGGTATTCACACTTACTTGTACGAACGCACCAAAGAACCTTGCCGTCATCTGTTATGAGTTTTTCCACGCTTTTTACGGGGCTGTCAAAGAAAAACTCAACGCCGTTTTGCGCGGCACAATCTGCAAGGTGGTGACAGAGTTGGAATGATTAACGATGGCGCTTGTTGAGCAAAGAGAGCTCCCCACGGCTCCTCGGATATGTGAGGCTCAGCTCAACTAAACGTTTACGATCTATAACCCTCAAGCTCATCTACACCGTTATCTTTGCCACGTTGCTGCAGGTCAGACTGACCTTCAAGCATCTCTTCTGCAGTGCAGACCACAAAGCGCGCCAATTGGGTCATAATCCACGCCCAACTTTTTGCAAAGCCGTGGCATACGGCGTGATCCCTCAACGTTGAGTCGAGCCATAAGACTGCCTGAGTTGTGCATCAAAGCCGGCGATGTACGATGGCAGAATGTTTGCCTTTGTCGTTCCGGCACAAACATCTTCTTCATGTTCAATGACCGCAAAGCGTCCGCCGTACGGAGAAGCTCTCCGCGCAATGGCGCAGCCAGAAACTCCTGCTCCGATGACAATCGCATCGTATACCCGCATTACCTTTTCACCTCTCCTACCGTGCAATGGGCTTCCGCTACGCCCCGATGTTGAACCGATCTTTGGTTTTGAGTTTCTTCAAACTGGCTCTCGTAGAACTTTTTGCATAAAAACCACCATGCAGTAAGCTCATCAGAGAACCACGTTCAGTGCCCCTCGTCCTCAGCACAAGGGATACTGTCAGCCGTGCGAACGTAGAAAGTCGGTGGGCAACGACAGAGAGGTGCGTCCTTCCATCATGGTGTCAAAGGCCGTCTGTACCAATTTTTTCGGTTCGTATCAATACTTGAGGTAGCTGCATCCAAAGAGAATGGGAGGATCGGCGAGCATGACGCGGGCAATACATGGACAGCTGTTGACCCTGAGAAAGCGACCCTCCGCCTTCTCCGATCTTAGTGTCATATCCTCGGGGCAACTGAACGATAAACTCATGCGCCTGTGCCCGTCTGCACGCATCTTCAACCTCTTCTGTAGCGTGAGGTTTACCATATCGAATATTCTCCCGTATGGTTCCTCAAAGAGCCACGTATCCTGAAGCACCATGCCAAAACTGTGCTCGAAGTTCAGAGCGCGTGAGGTTTTTCGATGCGCCCGTCAACGAGGATTGCACCAGAATCAATGTCGTAGAAACGAAGCAACAGAATTGATAAGGGTTGTTTTTCCGCACCGGTAGGTCGACAAGTGCGATTTGTTTACCCGGAGCGCATAAAACTAATGTGTTGCAGCAAAAGGATGCTTTTATCATGCGAAAATGACACGTCATCAAAAACGATATCGCCCAAAGAATCCTCGATATATTCCAGGACAGGCGGGATCAGCGGTATCCTCTTTGGCGTCAAGCAAAGAAAAACCCTGCGAGACACTTGCATAGGGCAGTCTGCACTTGTGTGACAACGGCTGAAAGTGCGTTAAACGGACGCATGTATTGGTTGGCGTAGCCCAAAACTCTGAACTTGGCCGATACTCAGCACCGAAGGGATGCCGGGATGACACAATCACAAACCAGTGCAGCCACAAGAGCATAAATAAGGTTGTTGACCAAACGGGTCGATGGTTTGAAAGAGAACTTGTATTGTGCACGCCGACCTACCGTAAAGTCGTTCGTTGATGTCTTGAAAATCCTTCTCGACAGCACTTTTTATGGGCAAAAGCAGCGATAAGTTCTTGGTTGGTAACTATTTTCCTCGGCATAGGCGCTCAGCTCTCCTGAAATGCCTGCTGGCGGCAAAAAGACTGGGTGGCAAAACGGGCCACCAACGTCGCAGCCACACACAGAAAGAGGCGTTGCAGGAGCCACCAAGCCCCCATTGGTACGGTGAAAGCGAGAACATAAAAGCAAGCGTTCCTATGATGGTAACCACGCCGGTAAGAAGCTGAGTAAGACCTTGCAGAGGCCGTCTCCCAGCTGATCAACATCGTTGACCACACGGGAGGCAAGGTCTCCTGAGGCAGAGAGTCAATATAGGAAAGCGGGAGACGCGCGATCTTCTGCATGGCGGCAATACGAATGGCGCGTGTTGCTTTCAGGTCAAACGATTTGTGGCCCAACTGCAATCCATTGGGTCACGCTGGCACACAGCACCACCAGAGCCAACCTGATAGCACGGGAATCAGCGTGGCTTCACCCCCCGTACCAAATGAATCAGCTGATCGATAGCCGAGCCGACGATAATCGGAACCCAAAGCTGGAGCACCATAGTCACAACGGATCCTAAAAGAGAAAGTAAAAATAGTGCCGAATGCGGGCAATATACTACAAGGCGTCGGGTAACCTGTGCTGCGGACATTTGAGTCCCGTCTTCCGAAGCAAAGGATTCATGATGTTTTGGATCGTTCGAGCCGTCACTGCGCACGCTGGCGCTGATGGCAGAGGCTGATCCGCCGGCTGCATACATATCGGCCATCTATGCTTCCACCTCCTCCGGACGAAGCTGTGAGAGACAGATTTCTTTATACAGAGGACAGGTGGCGAGAAGTTCTTTATGGGTGCAAAGGCCAACCTGATGCCCATGGTCAAGCACCAATATCTGATCTGCCTGCATGACGGCAGCTACACGCTGAGAAATAATGACGGAAGTCACCTCTGTACGCAGTGAGTACAGCGCCCCACGGAGGCTTGCGTCCGTTGCAAAGTCAAGCGCCGAAGCCGAGATCATCAGTATCACAATGCGCGGTTTCCTACCAACGCTCGTGCAATGGTAAGTCTCTGCGCTGTCCCCCGGAAAAGTAGCCACCGCTGCCTCAACAGGGCTGTCAGCTGGCGGGGCTTCGCGTACAAAATCAGCCGCCTGAGCAAGCCAGCGGGCTTTTCCAAAGATCCTCATCGGTTGCATGAGCATCGCGCCGGGTAAGATTTGTGACGAATGGTGCCGCTACCAGTGAAGCATGTTGAGGTACAAGGAAACAAGATGCCGGAGTTGGAGAAGGTATAGGTAGAAGCGGCATGGCCAAAAACTTCAACGCTTCCCTCTTCCGGCTCATAGAGACGTTCGCAAAGCTTAGCCAGAGAAGATTTTCCCGAACCTGTACCTCCAGACAATTCCCAGTGTTGTACCAGCGGGTACCGTAGAGAAGATGAAAGTGCGGGATCTCCTCCGCCATCATGAGGTGAGCGTAGCGTCTCTCAGCTCAAGGGCAACGCCATCGGAAAGCTCCTGATCGGAAAGGGTAATGGGAGCGTTTTTCTCATCGGAAAGACCGGGAGTGGTGCCGAGCACTTCCATAACACGATGTGTAGAGGCCACACCCCTGGTAACGATAATAATCAAATTTGCAATATATCCCACTGCCAAGTGTCTGGGTCATATAGCCAACCAGCGCACCGATACTGCCCGCAGAAAGTGAGCGAGAAGTAACCTGCGGTGCCATAATCAGTGAAAGCAATTCGCATACATTATGAAAAACGTTGCCGGATTTAAGAGCGCCGAGTGGTTGGCGGCGTAGCTGCAATATGCGTCGCTATCAACCGCTTGAGCAAATTGCACGCGCTCGCCTCTTCTCGACGAAAACCCGAATCACACGCACGCGGCATTTCACGCATAAAAGTGAAACAGTATCAAGACTTTCTTGCAGGTATCGAAAAAGCACCGTAGTGCGGCGGATAATACACCAGAAAATAATGCCAACGATGAGGTTGCTCCCCGAAAAATACTGCCGAGCTGTGAATCAATTAAAAATGTTGCCACAATTGAGCCAACAGCCAAAATAGGCCAACGCATCAACTGTCTGATTCCGAGCGCTACCATAACGCGCAGATTAATATCGTTAATGAGACGGGTAACAAGCGTGTCGGTGCCAAAACGGTGTACATCAACGCTCGACAACTCTTGCACCTTTACAAAAGTGCACTTCGCAAATCAGTGCCAATGCCTTGCGATACGATCGAAGCGTTATATTGACAAAATATGGTAAACGCAAAGCCGATACATGCGATAAGCGCAGCAGAAGACCATAGCGGATAATGTCATATACATGCCCGAGGCAATGCCTGCGTCTATCATGCGTGCAATGATAAGTGGCGTGAGTAAATCTCCCACCACCTCAATGCTGCGCCCGTTGCCATCAGTACGTGGGTGCCGTAGCAGTATAGGAAGGGTAAAAAGTTCTTCACTCCATCTCACCCAAGTCTTCCAGCTCAAGCCATTCATTTCAAGCCCGAAACAGCGGCCTTAGCATCTTCCAGCTCCTTTTGCAGCCTCATAAGGGGTCTCAGCATCGCTTTGGTCAGCCGATGCCATCTGAGCCTGCAGCCGGTCACGTACAATCTCAGCCTTTTTCAGGCGGCGCTCAACCGAATCAAACCGCTTCTTGAGTTCTCGCCGTTCCCGATTGGTCAGAACGTGGCGAGAAGAGCCTCTGTATCTTCACTCTTCTCGTCAGCGTAATTCTCACCCATGGCGTATGTCTTTGTTGATGAAGCTGCTTTTTGGACCGTCTTTGACATGGCGAGACGAGATCTATGTTTTTAAGATGTTCATCACTCACCGGGAACGTGACGATCTTGCCCTCCATGAGAGCAAATTGATCGTCGGTGACACGCTCCATGAGATATCTATCGTGCGTCAACCACCAAAAGCGTTCCCCGGCCATGTCAAAAGCAGATCTTCAAGAACGAGCCAGCATCGGTGTCCAAATCGTTTCGGCTCATCAAGTACCAAGACGTTTGGCTCTTCGAGAAGAACACACGAAGCGCCAGACGTCGCCGTTGTCCGCCTGAAAGATCTTTGATGCGGTCGGCAAACTCTCGATCAAATCCCTCAAACCTTTCAGAAGCTGTGTGGGGCTCTGCATTCTACCGTCAACGAGTAGCTAGTCTTATACCGGGACAAAAGAGTGAGAACACTGTGTCTTCTTTTTCAGACAGATCCGTCAAGCTGCTGAGAAAGCCAGCCAAACGTAACCGACGCGCCTATTTTTATCAAAACCTTTCGTAGGCATAAGCTGCTGTGTCATGAGCTTTAAGAGCGTGGATTTTCCGGCGCCATTCTCGCCAAGAATACCGTAGCGGTCTCCTGGTCCTATCAGCCACTCAACACCATTAATAATGGGCTTTGCGGCTCTGCCATCTGAAGACGGATAGACAAATGAGACATCGTGCATCTCAATGACCTGCTTGCCAAGACGTGACATAGCCATCCGTTTCAGCTCAAGGGTATTGCGAAGCGGCGGATCGTCGGCAAGAAGTTTCTGTGCAGCCTCCACACGAAACCGCGGTTTTGACGTACGTGCTTTAGCTCCATGAGCCAACCAGTTGAGCTCTTTGCGAAGGGTATTTTGCCGGCGCTCTTCTGTTGCGGCGGCTTGTCGGTCCCTCTCAACTCTCTGCTGGATATAGGCCGAATATCCTCCTTCAAAGGGATCGATAGTGCCGTCATGCACCTCCCACATATGGTCGCAGACCCTCATCAAGAAAACCAGCGATCGTGCGTAACCACGATAAGAGCGCCCTGACCCTGGGCCAAAGGTTTGTGAGTTGTACAGCTAGCCATTGTATGGCGTGCATATCAAGATGGTTGGTAGGCTCATCCATCAAGATGACATCCCAGTACCCGACAAAAGACGTGCAAGATCAGCAGCGGCGCTGTCCGCCGGAAAGCTGTCCCTACGGGAGCATTCCAATCAAGATCTCCCACCAGCTCATCGACGATATGACGGATACGTGCATCGGATGCCCACACATATTCAGGGGTATCCCCCGATAGCCCTGACCAGCCGTTGCATCATCATCCAACGTATCCTGCTGGCCCAGATATCTACCATGGATATTGCCGCGCTAAAACAACCTGGCCCTTATCGGGCGTTAACCGATGAGCAATAAGCCGTAAAGCGTTGATTTGCCGTCACCGTTTTTACAACGCCAATACGGTCGCGCTTCGTTAATTCCGATGGTCTGGTCCGACAATGCTTTTTGCTTGGCCATTCCATCGTAAGTTCTTCACAGCCAATTAAAATGCCCGTGTATACCACATGATTTCTACCGAGCTTTCAAGGGTTGCACTGTCTTATCAAGTACCGCATTGGCAACGGCAACAAGCGGTAGAGTTTCCAGCTGCTCAATCCCTGTCTTGCCCTACAAAAGCGACTCGATCCGTATCGGCACCAAAGGTGGAATCGGCTCTTGAAACATCATTAGCCACAATCATATCGGCATCCTACGCTCAAGTTTAGCCCTGAGCGTTTTATGGGTGTTGGTTTCAGCAGCAAAAACCTACCACAATACGATTACCTTTTTGAGCCGATAGAGTTGCGAGAATATCTGTGGTCTCTTTGAGTTTAATCTCTACAAGCGGTTCATGTTCTTTTTTGAGTTTATGGTCTGCACATAACAGGAGTGTAGTCGGCAACGGCCGCTGTCAGAATGGCCGCATCGACACTCTTAAACTGCCGCCTCCTGCAGTCTCAAGCATTTGATCTGCGGAAATTACGTCAACACGGCGTACTCCACAAGGTGTCTCAAGTGAAACGGGTCCCGCAACCAACACGACATCGGCGCCACGGCGGGCAGCCTCTGCCGCTACGGTAAATCCAAGCTTTCCCGTTGAGGCATTTGCCAGAGCGCACCGGATCAATAGCCTCGTGTGTGGGTCCTGCGGTAATGGCAGCGCTGACCGGACGGGTCTTGAGCTTTCTGCGATGCGTCCCTGAAACTTTGATCCAAGCTTGCAAGCAGCCGAGACAATTTCATCAACCTCGGCAAGTTTTCCATTTTCAGTATATCCGCAGGCGAAGACCGCTTTGCGGTGAGACAAATAGTATCGGCACGTCAGACTATGAACGTTTGCCTGTGTCGCCAGGTTATTCCACATCGTGGTAGTTCATGGCTGGCGCAATGAGCACGGGAGTATGAGCCGCGAGCAAAGCGGATGTGAGTGCGTCATCACCGATACCTGTGGATATTTTTGCAATTACATTGGCCGTAGCCGGAACTACTCAAAAATCAAACAGCCCGAGTCGCTGCTATCAACATGAGGCGTTGGACTTTCACTATAGTCGTGAGGTCCGTAAGCACTGGATGCTGCGAAAGGGCACGAAACGTTGTTACTCCACAAATTTCGCGCATCGGCCGTCATGATAACCCGTACATCACAGCCGCCGCGCTGAAGCGCGTCGCAGAACTTCAACAGCCTGTATATGCGGCAATACCCCCGTTACCGCAAGCGCTTTCATTTTTGTCGAAGTTGCACGTATCATGACCGACTTTCTCCTTTTCAGAGACCTTCTCCGGCGTATAGTCCGTTACCAATATGCGATGTGCTACGGACACTCGGTAACGTTTGGACCATGTGCAAGATCGTGAAACGAGCTGGTTGCATATCGTCACCCGGCAGATGCTGGGCGTATTGCCGTCAAGATACTCAACCGCCAGACCCTAAAACGCCTGCCGCGTTTTCGTAAGTTATCATGTCTTCTGAAAGTTGAGGACCACATGTTCACGTTCGTCTTTAAGCTTTAACACGCGACTTTGGAGTGAAGCAGTATCAACGACAAGAGACTTATGCGTAGTCTCAAGCTCAGCATTAAGCTTGGTAAACATTGTCTCGGCCCCTGCTTCAGTATGCTTCAGCTTTTGTAATACCTTCTGAGCTTCCATAAGCTTAAAGCTTGTCTTCTCAAGTGCTTTTGCTAGCGTAGAAAGCTGCTGGTCATAGTCTTGAATGGCACGATAGTCAGTTTCAGCGGCTGCACGCTCTTGGGTTTCCTGCTCTCTCTGATATGTTTTCATGCTGACTTTCAAGATCTTTGACCTCAAGTTCCGCATCCTTACGAAGGCCAACTATCTTGTTGTACTCACTTGAAAGCTTCTTTTTTGCAAGTTCAATGGTTTCAAGCCGCTTATGTTGCGGCATGGCAGCGAGGGTTGAGGCGGCTTTAAGCAATTTAAGATCAATGGTTTGGAGCTGCACCAATAACATAGATTCGCTCATATTCCTCCTTATACGATTATGTTCACGTACTAGAGTAACGCAGTTAACTGAAGAAGACCTCAGAATTTACAAGGTAGTCTTTTCACTCAACAAGTCCTAAAAGTGTGCTCCAAAGCTCTCAAGCTCTTTTTCTGAAACTCTTTCGTCAAGCGAAATTCGCAAAGACCCCAGAGCCTTCTGGCGAGAAATTCCATGCAGCCGACAAAACATGGCTGCAGCTCAAGTGATCCTGAAGAACAGGCGAGAGCCTGCCGAAACTTCAAATCCCTGCCTGATCAAGCGCGAGCACCAACGATTCCGAATCCATACTGGGAACAAGGATGCTCAGGTTCCCGAGCAGATGATCATCCCCAATAACGGTGGAAGTTGGGGCTCAATTTTACTGAGAAGCTACATAAACGCTGGTAAAGATGGTCCGCTCGCGTTGAAACGGTGTTCTGCGTTGCAGCTAAGCCGCCCGTACACTCACACGCCACTGCGGCAAACGTCAGCTCCGCGAACCGCCTGCGTCCGTGGCGTCTCCCTGTTCTTGTCCGCCTCCATAGCTTTGCGGTTCTCAACGGCGTACGGGAACGAATAAGTTCGGCTCCAATCCAATGGGACCACCAAGTTTGTGTGCGGTAATCAAAGTGCGTCTACGTCGTCAAGATGCAAAGCAATGCGTCCAAAAGCCTGGACCGCATCGGTATGCATGCACCATACTGATGCGCCACTTGAGAAAGCTCTCTTATCGGCTGTACAGCCCCGTTTCATTGTTCGCATACATACTGCTCTACAAGAGCGACGGACGCATCAAGTAATTCACTGAGTGCCTGAGGTTCAATCTTTCCTTGACGGTTAGGCTTAACGATACGCACGTCAAACCCTCGATCGCGAAGTACCGGCGCAGTATCCAAGACCGACTCATGTTCAATGGCCGACATTACAACAACGGTCCGCGTGTGATCTTTTTGTGACGCACCCTCAGCAATGCCGAGAAGCGCAAGGTTGTTGCCTTCGGTGCCTCCTGAGGTAAAAGATAACGTCAGGAGCTCTCAAAGCCTCTCCCTGCCGCCTGTCACGAGATCTTTACGCGCAGCGTCAAGCGCACGATGCGGCTTGTCGACCCAAGGTATGCGAAAAGAATTTGGATTAACCCCGCAAACGCTGAGTTTTCATAGGTTTTCTCGACAAGAAGAGCGGAAGATCTTGTTGGTGCGGAAGCAGCGTAGTCAAGATATAGGTATGGCATAGTTTGTTGTGATCCCCTCTTATGCCTGCGTACTATTGCCCAAACGGGCCTCATGTTTCAATTCGGAAATTGCGACCTCTCTGTCGTCTGCCTTAAAGATGGCGCTTCCGGCAACCAGCATGGTTGCACCTGCGCTCACAAGCTCGGAAGCATTTGCCGCACTGACGCCACCGTCAACCTCAATAAGAGGTGTAACCTGATGGTTTTTACACAACTCCTTAACTTGTCGAATCTTGGCATATGTGCCCGGAATAAACTTCTGCCCGCCAAATCCCGGATTCACGCTCATAACGAGTACCAAATCAACGTCTTCGATGATGTCTTCCAACAAACAGACCGGCGTTGCCGGGTTGATGGCAATACCTGCCCGAGCACCGGCAGAGCGTATAAGATGCACAAGTCGATGGGCGTGAGGCGTTGCCTCCATATGAAAGGTAACGATGTCCGCGCCAAGATCCAAAAACAAAGGGATGATCTCGGCGGATTGGCTAACCATAAGATGCACGTCAAACGGCATCTGAGTTGCCTTTTGTGCTTCCTTCATAATGGCCGGGCCAAATGAAATGTTTGGCACAAAATGTCCGTCCATCACGTCATAGTGGATATAGTCAGCGCTCTTAATGCTTTCCAGCTCATGGGCCAGCCTGGTAAAATCAGCCGAAAGAACCGATGGAGCAATATAGACGTTATTCATATACCTTCCTATCACTACACATACCAAAATTCGTTGCGAGGCATACGATCCATAGATTTGCATACAACTGCGTCAATAGAGGCAACCTTCACAAATGGCATGAACCGCATCGGCAAGCGGCATTTCAATATGCTTTTGGTGTCCGAGTTCATACAGACCCTTTACCGCCTGAGCGCCTTCTACCATATATGAGTGCGACTCTGGTATGTATCGAGAGTTTCCTCCTACCAGCGCCTCACCAAAGCTTCTATTGCAGAATGGCGAGAAGTACACGTAACTACCAAATCTCCCATACCGGCAAGACCCATGCTGTGAGCGGATTTCCCGCAGACTACAACGATGCGGCTGAGCTCGCAACACCTGCGTCATAAGAGCCGCAAGCGTAGTGTCTCCGCACCGCTTCGACTGCAACGCCACACGCAATGGCAACTACGTTTTTTGGCGGCACGCTTCACGCCTCACGTCGTCACTTACGTCCCGTCCTGAACTCTCGACACGAAATGGCTCTGAAACCGTTTGGCACACGTAAGATCTTCGAGGGCAAACAACTGCCGCAGAAAAGCTCTTCTCGATAACCTCTTCTGCGTGATTGGGGGCCTCGAAAGAACCGCAATTCGTTCGAGTGCCCAAGCTCATCAGCGACAACTCGTGCATGAGCTTATGAGAGTGCGCTTCATACCTTTCTGAAAGTACCAGTATCGGAACTTGAGTATCAATATATGGAGCCAGTGAAGCGCAGGTGAACGCAGAAAAAGCCGACGGAGTGGCAAAGTGACAGCCTCAGATCCAGACACCGCTTCTTCTGAGAAGTTGTGGCAACGATATTTTCCCGGCAAAAGAGCATCGCATAAATGAAGGCAATTTCTATGCTCTGACCTTATGCTTTCTGCAATTACGTCCTCACGCGACCACACGACAACCGTCTCGCACGTAGCTGCCAAGAGTGTGGAAATGCGGTTCCCCAAGAACTGATCCAACAACACAGACACGCTTCATCGTGTGCCCTTTTTCCCTACGGACGCCAGTACCTCTCTTGAGGCTGATTCTCAAAAGCTGCGCCTTTTTTGGCGGAAGGATGCTGAATATGCGGTTTTTCCTTACCCTCTTCAACGGTCTTCTCGCCAGAGTCTCTTGATCCAATACTAAATTTTCGCTCGCTCCCCGCGACAGGCGGCTCAGGTTTTCGCGATGCGCGTACCACAGTGGCACCGACCGCTAAGATGCACAGCACGGAAAACGGCGGTTCACCGAAAATAATCGCAAAGACACCGATGGCCACGGCAGCGCCCACCGAACCAAGCGAAACATACTGCGTTGGCAAAGCAAGCGCCAAAAAGACAAGAAAAAGCCATGGCTGCCACTGGGACTAAGCGCCAAACCTCCGCCAAAGCCAACCGCAATGCCTTTTCCGCCGTGAAAATGGAGGAAGGGAGAAAATATATGCCCCAGGACAGCACGCATATACAAACGAAAGTGCCCAGTGATATGCGCCCTCGAGGTCAAGCGCAACCGATCCGCCATCCACCACAGAGATGGATGAGACGCGCCACGCAACGCTTAAGAAGCCCTTGCCGGCGTCACACAAGCGTGAGCACGCCTGCCGTACTTCCGGCACTTCTCGCCACGTTGGTAGTGCCGATATTGCCGGATCCACGCTTCGAATATCCTCGATGTCAACAGCCGGGCTATGATGAGCCCAAAGGAATGCCTCCCACAAAAAGGCACCAACACCGAGAAGTAAAATAACAAAAATGCTGCCATCCTATGCCTCAGCTTTCTTACGAAACTTTAGGCGCAGCGGAGTTCCCGTCAAATCAAAGCACTCCCGCAGACGGTTTTCAATAAACCGCTCGTAATTGTCGTCAACAAGGTCAGGGGCATTGCACCAAAAACGAAATTACCGGAGGTTTTGATCCGGTCGCGTCGCATAGTGAATCTTAAGGCGGCGCCCTTTGTCGGATACGCTGTGCTCCGCCCTCACGAATCCGAGTGAGAAGATCGTTCAGCTTTGAGGTGCGGATCTCAGAAGCACGCGCGCCTGCTGCGCCAGCGCGGCGCGAGCACCTTATCAATCGCTCTGCCCGTCAATGCAGACACACGAATAAACGGAATCCACGGCGAGAAGGACATGCGCTTGTCCACCGAGCGGCCACCTCGCTTGCTTTTTCCTCGGTGTCGATAAGATCCACTTGTTCAAAAGTCCCACCAGCGCACACCCCACACTCAACGGCCATATTAGCGAGTTTTTGATCCTGCTCGGTAACGCCGACCGTCGCATCAATCACCAAAAAGACACACGTCAGCTCTATCCATTGCCCGAAGTCCGCGAAGCAGCTGTAGTATTCAACGTCTTCGTGCACCTTACTCTCCTGGCGCATACCCGCGGTGTCCACAGAGCATATGGGCTGGTCTTTCCACATAATCATTGTGTCCTATCGCATCGCGCGTAGTGCCCGCAACATCAGAGACGATGGAGCGCTTCTTTGCCTGCCAAGCGGTTTGCAAGAGACGATTTTCCCTACGTTGGGTCTTCCGATAATGGCCAAGCGTATGATGCTGTCGTCTTCCGGCTCTTCTCTCTTCGAAACTCCCGCCACGATACCATCAAGTAAGTCTCCCGCTACCAATGCCGTGCGAGGCAGAAATGGGAAGGGCTCTCTACGCCAAGGGCATAAAAGTCCCTGCAGCCCGTCTTGCTCGGTTTCGGGATTATCCTTTTGTTGACCACTAAAAGACCGGCTTGTCAGACCTCCGCACAATGCAGAGCCACTTCTTCGTCTTCGTCGGTAATGCCCGTTTTGCCGTCAACGACAAACACAATGACGTCGGCTTCTTACACACGCAGAGCGCCTGCTCACGAATGTGCGGCGCAAATTGATCCTTCGACTTCACGGACTCAATGCCACCGGTATCAATAAGACAAAACTCACGTCCGTTCCAATCGGCATCATGATATGAGCGATCGCGCGTAACGCCGCGAGACTCGTGCACAATGGCCTCACGTCTTTGAGCAAGCGATTTACTAAGTTGATTTACCGACATTTGGACGGCCTACAACAGCAACAATAGGCTTAGGCATAGCCTCTCCTTGAATGTATGTACAGACTCTATCATGTTACCATGATGCGTCTCTTAGTGTTTCTCCACCATCTGTGAAATTGCATCTTTAACGGCTCTAATTTGAGCGGCCGGGGTTGAGCGCCGGCGGTTGATGCCAATGTCTGCGCTCCATCAAACCAGTTGGCAGAAGCTCTTCCGCTCCCTCAATATGGTGTGTTTTACGGCAAAACTGAGACGAAATCTCTGCAAAGCCTCGTAGTATTTGCCGAGTTGCGACTCCCTATTACAATCGATTACGTCAGAGCGTTTTGCAAGACGCTCACATGATTGCTGATGGCCCGCCGTAGCCTCGCAAATGGTATTCATTACACGGAGTTCTTCCACGAGCGGCAAAAGAGCGCCAACCACCTCGCGCAGTCGAGCAGCCGACATCGTTGTCTCGCACAACCAACCCAACTCTGCGTGCATCTTGAAATTCTCGCGCACGTGCCTCTACCTCAGAGACGGAGTCACTGGCGGTAGCACCGGGACGTGTGCAAGGGTTGCTTTCTACTCAGGATGACCTGCCTCGCCAACCACATACACAGCATAGCCTTCACTCGCCAGACGTCTCTGCGGCCGCATGAGTCTTCTTTACAAAAGGACAGGTTGCATCCATAACCTCCGCGCAATCAGCGCGCGCCAAGTGCTCTTCTTCAGGAGTAACCCGTGAGTGCAACAAAAGTGCAGATCCTGCAGCATCTTTTGCACGATCCACAACCTGAACTCCTCGCTTATTAGGGATTTGACCACCTTTGGGTTGTGGATCAGAGGACCCAAGGTTTTTACCGGAGCGGCTCCTTCCTCAAGCGCCGCTTCGACCATTTCAAGAGCTCTCTCAACGCCATAACAAGCGCCTGCTTCATCTGCAATTCTAATGGTGGGCACAACTAATTCCTCCCAGGATGCTCACGCATCAGCTGATCTCTGAGTTCATATACCCGATCCATACCAAGCTCTTCCATCTCCCGAGCTTGATCTTTGCGCCAGTGGCCTGCAGATCGGCAAAACTGATACGCCTCCCGCCAAACCCCAAATCTTAACGGGCCGAATTACGGGCGAGTTTGCACGCTTGATGTCCAAGGCACCAAAAATAGCCGCAGGCTGAACGTCGCAACCCGCAAGCTGAGCAATGAGTGCAAAACCGCCATGAATTTCAGGGCGTGATGTGATTGTCGCGGATGCGCGTTCCCTCAGGGAAAAATCAACAGGCATTCTCCCCGGCCAATCGCCGCCACCGAGCGCCTGATTGCTTTCATGTCGGCTTTTTCCACGCTCAACGGAATCGCCCCACCCGAGAAAAACAACCATTTTTACCAGTGGGTTTTTATCAAACTCGCTCTTGTAGATGGTACGGACGGGGAATATGGTGCCACATGAGATAGGCAACCATCATCACCGGATCAAACATCGACGGATGATTCATGATGATAACGCGCGGACGCCTGTCGTCTTTGAGCAATGAGGCGTTGGCAATACTCAGCGAAACCAGAGTTTTGTCACTACCATAAGAACAAAAATGGCAATCCGTAAAAGATTTTGCCGGAAGCGGAAAGTTCAGAGCCCCGTGTCAAAGTAATCGTCACATGAGTTGCCCCTAAATGCCTTTAAGTTTCTTATCCCCCACTCTTTTTCGCGCGTACCTTTCTCTCTGATCAGCCGATCTGTGAGACTCGCTATCGTCTGAGGAGGACGTTTTTGTTCATGCGTGCTTTGGTGACGAGAAGCACGTGGTGCATGCCGATCTCGTTCCTGAAGACCGGGATGAGTGCGACAACGGCATCTACCACTTCGTTGAGCGTCATGTGCGAAGAGTCTATATGGTGCGCATCGGGCGCAGGCTTTGAGGGCAACCTTTCTGGAAGAGTCGGCCTCATCGCGCTTTGATATCCTCGAGATTTTCTTCTCTTCTGCCGCATCGGCAGTTGCGGAAGCATTTGTTGCAGTATCTTTTCCCTTCTCGCTGTACCGCCCGTCGGTGAGCCTCGGCTTCAGGATCTGCCGTCAGAAATACTTTAACTTCTGCTTTTGGGAAATACGACCGTTCCGATATCTCGTCCTTCGGCTACCACGTCTCCCGCCTCGCCGGCACGTCTCTGAAGGACAACCATAGCCTCACGAACCTCAGGAATGGCCGCAACGCGAGAAACACACGCATCAATTTCAGGGGTCCGGATAGCCTGAGTAACATTGTGTCCATTCGCAAAAAAACAGTCTGACCCTCAGGTGAATTTCAAAGGTGATCTGAATTTCACGAGCCTCTTTGATAATGGCTTCCGTGTCGTCAAAGAGATGCCCTTCTCAAGACAAATAACACTCACCGAACGATACATGGCACCGGTATCTAAAAGACAAAGGTTCAAGCGCTGAGAGGCGCACGGGCAACGCGTAGATTTTTCCTGAACCTGCGGGCCCGTCAATTGCAACGATCATGCGTCCTCCTTGTGAACTCCCCAAATGTTACGAGTCGTCAGATACTGGGTGTTGTTGAAGCGTATATCACTTCTTGTGGATCAAGATTAAAAACCGCCTAATTTTAAGTCATTTCCTCCGTTTGAGGTGAAATAAACAGAAGATGTATTGGCAAGAGTGTACACCACGCGGTATTTGCAGGAGTTTTAAGAATTTGACCCATCATACAGACGCAAATATCCACCATGCGTCAAAACAGACCGTACGCCCGTCCAATGCTACCAGCTCATCAAGAATGTGCTGACAGCGAACGCGTACCGCTTCATACGACTCCGCATAAGGTGCGGGTTGTGAGTGATTTTGCTCGTCCGAGCTCCGCATGGAAATGTCAGGCCATACGGAGCCAACACCGTGCGAGCCTCGGCAAAAGAGACGCCTTCAAGAATGCCAAAAATCTATTTCTGCCGGGTCATTCTTTACCTCAAGCTGTAAGTCCCAAGCGTTGGCCGCCATCTGCCCCATATCACGACAACGTGAAAGCGGACTTGTCAGATGCGATCCGGCTTAAATGCCACAAGCGCCTCAACCGCACGCTTTCTTTGAATGACACCGTTTTCCGTAAGAGTACATCTCGTCTGCCGGAGAGAAAACCTTGCGTATTGGCAAATGGTTTCGGATGACGCATAAACAGTATGCGATGCGTAATACCACCACCGGCCTCTCCTTACCGTCACTCATCGGCATCCTCTTTATCCGCACCTTGTTTGCTCTCGCAGCCGCAATCTTCGTCTCTCAGCTCTCGCCAACAACCTCTTCAACATCGGTAAGCCTTTAACGGACCAAAGGCGTCCCTGTGCAAAACCAACACACGGTAGCCCAATGGCACTCATCATCTTTTTAACCTGATGCTTTCTGCCTTCATGAATCCAAATTCCTACGATGGCATTTTGAGGCTTGTTTGGATTTTGGGGATATCGAGACGTTCCGTGAAGCTCCAAAAGGTCATCTCTCAGTTCAACTTTTGCCGGCTGAGCCATACCGTCATCAAGCATGATGCCGCGCCTCAGCCGCCCAACTCGGCTTCAGTGGGCATCCCCGAAAACAAGCGCCAGATAGTGCTTCCATACATGGCGAGAAGGATGCAGAAGTTCCTGCGCCATGGTGCCATCGGTGGTAAACAATAAAAGCCCCGATGTATCCATATCCAGACGGCCAACCGGAAAAAGGCCGGGATAGCGCTTGGTTGGAACCATGGTTTTGATGGTAGGGCGTCCCTGCGGGTCACTCATGGTTGTAAGGTATCCCTCGGGCTTGTCTCAGCATAAGATATACCGTGCATCGGCATGCCGACAATATGTCCGTCCACCTCTACCGTATCGCGCATCGGATCAACTCTCCTGCCCAACTCACCGACCACAACGCCGTTGACACGTACGCGACCCTCTGTCATAGAGGCGCTCGAGGCCGCGTCTGCTTGCTCACCCGCTCGCGCCAAAAAGCGTTGCAGGCGCATGGGTACAATACGCTCATCCTCCACGTTATTCATCGTCCTCAAGCGAACCATCCGACACGCTGCTCCGCGCACCACGTGACGTACTTCTCGGCGTGCCAAAAATCTCGCATCATAATCTATGCCATCAATATGACCGATGTCGTCAATATCGTCATCGGTATAGTCCTCACGCAAAAGTTCTGTTCTTCCGCAAGGTCTCGGCCGCCTCTTCGAGCGTTGAGGAAATGCTTCTGCCCGAAAGACGCTCGCGAATAAACTGCTTTGACTCTTCATCAGGCGCAAAATCTTCCAGAGGCGGCAACTCCCTCAATGACTTAAGACCAAAACGACCTAGGAAAAGTGCTGTTCCGTACAAGATTGTCGCCCATGAGCCGCGTCTCTACCAACCTCTCGCACGAGGTTTTTTCTCGCAAAGAGAGGAGATAACGCCATCAGAATTAACGCCGCGAATCGCGCGGATCCCTTCTCGCTTGACTGGCTGATGATATGCAATAACGGCAAGAGTCTCCAAAGGCAGCCTGAGAAAGCCGACCGCGTATCCCAAGAGAGCACAAAATCAGCTACAAGGTCGTGAAAGGCGGGATGCGCTAAAAAGTCGCCAGCCACCGGCAACTTCTCTCAGCTGAAATCCACGATTCGCTTCGCGTATTCAACGGAAAGCTCCGCGAGGGCAGAAGCCACCTCGCCGGAGCGGCACCTGTTATCTTTGCCAGCTCCGTTGCCGGTACGGAATCGGCGCACAGGAGCAAGGCTTCAAGGTTTCGAACCGCTATCAGTGTTTTCAGATCGGCTTCCATTACACTTCATCCTCTGTTTCATACTCCAGTACAGACGCATCAAGCTCGTATGGATCGTGCCTTCGATATGTTCCATTCAATATCACCAAACAAAGCGTTTTGAGTTACGCGTACAAGCCCGCGCTTGAAGAGCTCAAGAACAGCTAAAAATTAGTTACCACGATCTCAGGCGCATCCTGACCGTCGAAGTTCAGAAAACCTCACGTGGCCACGTGAGCGTGCGCGATCAACCGAAAGCAACCGTGAGCGCCACGGGAAGTCTCCGCGGAGCCACATGCTCTGCCTCCAGAAGAAAGGTCTCCTGCGTGAATCAATGTCCGCGCAAATAACGGCAAGACTTCTGGCGTAATGCCTCAAAGATAATCGGCATAAGATTCAAAAACTCAGGGTCGGGGCCCCACGCTGCGAGCAAACATGCGCTTCTCGCCCTCTGCCGAGCAACCCAGCGCTGCGCCGGCATTCCTAAACGCTTCTAGGCAATAGTCGTGCGATCAGCACCTCTCGAGCTTCATCGGGAGAAAGTCCTTCAAAAGGTCTTCGTCCTCATCGTCGTCCTTGTCACACGCAATGATGCGTCTTCAGGAACAAGGGCGGACGCCTTCATATCCAGCAAAGCGGCGGCAACCAATACAAAGTCGGATGCGACATCTGTCAAGATCTCGCATGGTTTCAGCCTCTGCAAGATACTGGTCAGCAACCTCCGAGATGGATATGGGCCTATGGCCACCTTCTTGACGGCTTACAAGCTGGAGCAAAAGATCAAACGGGCCAGAATAGTGGCTGTTTTTGCGGTATGACATCTTAACCGACCATCGTTTTCGCAAAGAACGGCACGCCCTGTATCGATAATCGTGGTGATCTTTTCAGGGGGCAAACCAAGAAGCGCCATGAGTGCAATCATACAATACGGCTCGATTCTAATGTCGACGGGCGCGTCTGGGCAATATCAAAAGCAGCAACTCATCACAGCGGTGGCAGAGGGATCAGATTGAAAACCACAAAGTACAATGTTTGAAATGATTATGGTTGAAAGTATCGGGATGATCCACACAGCCAACAGATCTATATGCGCCATGGCCCACGAAGGTTTATTCGAACGAAAACCAATCAAAATACGATAAATACCCGCAGCAAGGGCAGCCTGCAGAAGGTTTGAAAAGCGGGCCGACAAGCGCCACAAGAACCTCATCTATCCTGCGTCGCCGTAAGTTGTTGGGATTATATGGAACGGGTTTTGCGTACCCAAATCCCGCCAACCGAGGTGCACAGATTGCCGGCAGAATAACCGAGCAAAGGGGATCTATGAGCCACCGGATTGAGCGTTAACGTCCGCATTTTTGCCGTTGGATCGCCGCAAAGATATGCGACATAATCCGCGAGCGATCTCGCGAAAAATAATGGCGAAAAAGAGCACTATGACACGGACAAGTATTGCAATCCATTGAATGCCGTTATACGCATGGGTCACTGAAGCCTTTCTTCTTACCTAGTACTTCTCGCCACACGCGAAGCACCCACGCGGCGGCTATAGCAATGATAACAACAATTAAATAATCTCGCGCAGCACGCCGCCCGTTGGCAAGGAACACATACAGACCGGCAAGCGTCCGCGGTAAAAAGCCTCGTGGCAAAACCGTCAAAGTGTAGCTGCCACACGCGCAGCAGTCGGGTTTTTAGGATATCAACCGTCAAAATAATTCCATAAAACTGCCAGGCACATGCCAAAAACAGTATCACCGAAGAATTATCTTTATTGTGCCTCTCTGTGCGTGCGAGAAGACCTACTCGCGAGCGTTTGCCTCCATCTTCTGTGAGCTCAAACCACTCCTGTTCAAGCGCGGGAATCTTTTTGCGAGCGCGTTGTATTCACTCATGCACGCATCAAGCTGCATCATTGTAGAGGTCTTCGTCCGCCATCAAGCCATGGGCTCATCATGGCGTTGATGTGCCGGCTGAAGAGCGGCTTCACTTCTTTGAAGGCGCTTCTTTGTGTCGCGCAGCTACGGTTCTTACGATTGCGCTCTCTGCCTCAGCGCCGTTGCCTTTTGTCTTCACATTGCGAGAAGTGCTAGAACTCAGTCTCATGGTGTTTTCTGCGCGAGCTCCGTCAGGAGCGATACGCGGTAGGCTGCTGTGCTTCGGCGCCTGCGTCCGACGCTCCCATTTTTGTGCCCACGGCCTCCGCTGCCTCAAGTTCGGCCCGTTTGAAAACAGAAATACTCGTGGTCGCCTCGTACGCATGGTGATCGTGCGCACGTCAGACGACCTTGTTTGCAGTGCTCTGACCAAATGCTCGTCATGACGGTGGGGACGATAGTTCCGGGAAAATCAGCAAGAGCGTCTTCAACACATCGACCGAATCAATATCCCGAGTGATTGGTGGGCTCAGTCAAGTAGAGCAGGAGGATCGATGATACAAACATCTTTGACAAACCAAGACGAACGCGCTCACCTCCGGAAAGAACCTGGACGCCTTCTCGACATCATCGCCGTGGAACAGAAAAGCCACAAAAGGCGGCGTTCCTCGCTGGTAGTCCAGCCGGGAGCCACCGAATCAAGTTCCGCCATGACGGTGTTTGCGGGATCGAGCTCTTCGAGCTGATGCTGGGCATAGTGAGAGCTTCACTGACGTTCTGACCAAGACTCAATTTGCCCGGTATCAGGGAAATCTTGTGTGCCATGAGTTTTCATAAGCGTTGATTTTCCGGCACCATTAAGAGCCGATAAGCCCATGGTCACCCCAGTAGACTTTGGGTCAACATCTTGGTAGACAAGGTTGTCCTCAGGATTTAGAGACATTCTCAAGTGAAATTACGGTATCTCCCGTACGCGGCGGATCAGGAAACCGAGAAATGCCGTGGTGAGACTGCTCCGAGAGCTCTGCAGCTCTTGCCCGAGTCTTCTCGACTTTGCCACGCTCCTGCACCTGCCGCGCCTTTGTCGACTTGTAGCGAAAAGCAACTCGATGAACACTTGCACACAGTAGACATGTCGCGCTCCTGAGCCGAGCGCTTTCAGCGCGGAGCTGTTCTAAAGTTTTCCTCGCTGATGCAGGTATCCGAGAAGTTGCCGGTATGGGTTACCACGTGCGATTTTTCCAGCGCGGCTACATGACTTACTAAGCGTCGCATAAAGAGATTGCGGTCGTGATGAGACGAAAGTACCGCGCCGTCATAGGCGGCCAAAACTTCTCCAGCTGATGAACCGACTCGAGGTCAAGATGGTTGGTAGGCTCATCGAGCAGCAGAGATCGGGATGGCGCGGGAAGCTTTGAGAGGGAGTGCGCATCTCACAGCCGCCCTGAAAACTCTTTGGCGGGCTTATCAAAAGTCCTCCACCGAAACCGGGCCGCCAAGATTTGACGCGCCCGACCCTGCCAGCTCATAGCCGCTCAAACGCTCAAAGCGCTCCCACTGGCATGACCATGAAGCTTCAAAGATCTTCGTGAGCTGGACCTTCCGAGTCTCGGCATCTCTTGCGAAAGCTGGCCGCTGTGCTCCCACGTTTTGATTTCGTGCGCCGAATCGATAACCTCTTGAAGTGCCGTCTTCTCCCCATAAGCTCGGTTTCTTGCCCAAGATAGCCGATGGTAGATCGCGCAAAGGAGACCGTGCCTTCATCGGGAGTTTCTTGTCCCATGATGATTTTCAGAAGCGTTAGCTTGCCGGCTATTAGACCGACAAGCGCAGCGCTCACCGGCGTTCAGCTGGAGCGTTAGCGCCCAGAGAGAGGACGCGTCCACAAAATGACTTTGAGAAATTTTATCTGCCAGTGCGATCAAAAAGGACTCCTGAGCTCTCTAGAATGCAGCTGTCTATTATATGGCATATCCGTAGGTATAACGTGTGTACTCATGCGTTCGTTTGCCTTCCTCGCTTCTATGCGCGCGCGTGCTCACACCGAGGTCTTTTGGTACAGCACGCCATTTCACCACTAAACGAGAAATTTTCTTGAAATCTGCCGGAAATCGACTGTTTAGTGGTGGTTTTTCCGTGAAAACAATGTTTAGTGGTGGTCTGATTTGAGGCGTTTGAGTGGTGAATCAAACCACCACTAAACACCCGATTTGATACCTTCCGAGTAACGGTGAGTTTTACCCGCGTGACGGCTGAACGGCACTCGATAGCTACCACCGACACGCCACCGGTTGCCGATAGCTGCCTATCGGCTACGCAATGATTTGCCCGTACGAGCGCTTTACTCATATACAAAAGCCAGCGAGTCGTCATTGCAACAATCGGCATACTGTTCGAGAATCTCTGAGTTGTACCACACTCCAGATCCGTCAGGTACATATCCTTACATACAGCCGTTGGGCATTTCCATATCCATAATGAAGCCCCGTACGGCAAGAGTAACTCATCTGAAAAACCCTTGTGACATCTTTCTTCTATGTTAGCGTTTAAGATGGCGCTTCCATAGCTTTGCTGATATGCATCGAACTACTCTCAAATCTGATATTTCTGGTTTGCCTTTTTCTTTTCCATTTGTCCACTCTCAGCGAGAGCAACGTACCGTATCCGCTATTTTCTATCGTATTCTGCTACATAAACACTACGAGTAACTTACTTGGTCTTTAAAAATATCCAGAGTAAGTTTCTATTTTGTTATTCCATCCATATGATTGAAATACCTCAATGATTGTTGAGCATCACTTTCTAGCATGTCTTTATCTTGAGTTTTCCATGCTCATAATATATTTTCATAAGAAGTTACCTCTATTACCAATCCCCTAAGATATGTACTCACTTCAATACACTTTATATAGATCACAGATCTAATAATCGAGAAATTTCCTCCCACTGTACACATTTTTGTAGGGTAGTAGGTCTCGAAGAGCTGTATGCATAAATATGCATATTCACGGTATACGCGTATACCTGAGTGGCCGATGATGAGTTTTAACAAAGGTCCCATCAGCACACAAACCAAAGATCAGATGAACATCGAGAAGCTCTTTTGAGGGTAGTGTGTGAGAGCATTATCAGCGCTCATGGTAGAGCGGAAAGAAGAAAAGCACTACAACGAATTGGCATAACGCACTGAACGATTAATGGCGCCAGCCGATCGCTAGTAAGAGCATGATCGGGGAACATTCGACAATGAGGCGTCTTTCTGTGACAGTGGCTGACCAGTGAGTTTCTCTGAACCCGCTCGAGCAAGAGAGCCATCAAAAAGCAGCAATGCGTCTCTACATCGCGCTCAAGCATCGCGAAGTTGGGGATCTTGACCAGGCTTGCGAGAGCTTCATATCGCGGCTGACAACGCGAGTGACCACGCCATCGGTAAAGTCTGATATCCAAGGACTTAGGGTTTTCATGAGTCTATCGCCCACCGGCCATGCACCACTACAGAAGAGCCTCGGACTCTTCTGTCACATGTGGCAAAATCGTAGCTGTAGCTTCAAAAGGACGATCATCTGCATCAGGTAAAAAGCGCGAGAAGATCTCATTGCCCGGCTGCCCCTTCGGCTTGTGTCCACCATATGTGCATCTTCTTGTCCGCTTTCAAAAGGAGCGCCGTCCAGACAACGCTCCCAGGCAGCATGCTGAGACTCTCTTGTAATGTCGTCAGCTCTGAACTCTTCTCATCATATGCCTGAGATCATCTATAAGAGCAGCATGCGAGGACTGTCTTTGAGGCACTCCCATACCTCACCAGCATCGGTACGAAAGGCGTCTCCTAAAAACTCAAGACATTCAGGAGGCCTCCTTTAGCAGTAGTGCTATGGTTGCTCCGCGCTGTTTCCAAAGCTACGGTATGCGCAGCTGTATCTTGAGGTTGGTGTGCAAGGAGTTTGAGCACGGCAGTGCTCTACTTCTTCGTCGCTTGCTCCCTCTGGAACTCCACCTCATATGGAGAGGCGTTCTTTGGTTGGCCAAGCGAACAGCCATCCTTGTCTGCAACGATTCTAAGACCACTATCTCATGTCCATCATAGGAGATAAGAAGACCACGATACTCTTTGTCGAATTGTCTCTCCAGCTCTCTTACAATTTTCTGCAGCTTAAGAAGTTCTTTATCTGTACAGCCCTGCTCTCACATATGCTGATGGGCAAGTGAGTCTGCATGAGCACGGGCAGAGAGCGCTCCGAGCCTCTTTGGCACTGTATGGCTGGTAGTTTGAAGGTGTGAGGAGGACGCATGTGCCTCTGGACCTCCGCAGGCGGCGAGATGCCGCACGAAGCTTAGCGATATGAGACCTCTCTCTGCTAAAGAACAAGTGCGTATAAAATTCGTTCATGAATTCCTTTCTACTTACCAATTGTGATTGAAAGTTTAACTCCCATAGTATCAAAGATCGGCTTTAGCTATCCAGCTTCTTATTTGATTTTGTGTCATTTATTCATACAACAAGTCGCACCACGACTCTTGATCATATTAGGAATTCAATAACGCTTCCATCAAAAAGCTTTTCATTGCCATCATAAGATGCCGTGTTTTGATATAAGAATTGTTTGAATGCAGCTGGCTATAACTCGATAATCCTTGCACCAGTATCGAGACTCTTGACACTAGTGGCATCTCAGTCCTACTGTCAAAGTAATCTATCTTCGACAGTTAAAGATGCAGAAAGTATTGAGAATTTGATGGATTTGAAATATTCCTTGTCATCATTCATAGAATTGATATTCACCCATTAAGCTCAGAAAGTGAACTCCTCTTCTAAATGCCCACCCACTGGAACACCTTCAGATACTCTTTTAGAAACAATAAACCCACTTGCATAGTTGCGTAAGTCATCAGAGCGGTCTTATTACCGACAACATACAGCCATGAACTTGAGTCCAGTAATTTTTAACGGCGTCGGCTGTCTGCCCTTCCAAAGTCCAACCCTAGCTTCATCTACTCTTTGGTGCGGCAACAGACACACTGCCGAGAGCATCACTGTCGGTGACAGCAGCAGATGTCATCCAGCTACCAAGGTTGCCGTGGCATCTCTATCAAAACATCCCAACCCATCAGCCAACCTTACCTCATGGAGCATGGGTAATATAATTGCCAGATACGGCGTTACCACCGCCGCCAAAGGCCATGGATACGCTTTGAAGCCACACCCGAAATTAAAACTATTACGGCAGATAACGGCAAGTATGATTGAAAGGATCCGCACTATATGCACAAGAGAAGGCTTAGCGGGAAGAATTGGCGGAAAATTCAACGCTACTATACAAATGCTGCTCTTATACTCAAAAATAAAGCTGATCTGAAAGGAGTTGAGGATCTTGATGAAGCTGAAGGTTATTTGTGCCAACATTACTGCACAGCCCGCATATAAGACACACACCGCAACAGTAAAACTGCCCTCATAATCCTCACAAACGAAAACCTGACGGTTCTTTTAAAATCATACTTCTGCTCACTTGCCATAACGATCTCTCCTTTCAACAACTGTTTAGTTAAGCTCCGTCACCCAATTAGTTATTGTAATAAATTTAAGAATTTGATTAGCGCATTAAAAAGCCGAGATCCACGGTGAATCAGCTGTATTTCA
>BNJU01003490.1_pt1 | contig 113763 bp, 161 predicted proteins | sample 8539281 | NCBI WGS metagenome assembly BNJU01 (sample SAMD00202456, study PRJDB9452) | human saliva metagenome | isolation source: human saliva | place: Japan
CAGTTACGTATTGCTTTTTCTGTATCATTGTTGTTTGTTGTAATCGAGTTACTGATGGATCTCAACTGCTTTATCAGCTGATTTCTTTAACTGTCTTAGCTGACAACCGCTGTTGTACCATCTGGGTATGGCCAGTTGTTGTGCCATCTTTGCCTACTTTAACATCAGTTACGGTTGCTAGATTTTAACTGTCGGCTACTCAGCTTTTTCTCGCATCATTGCTTGATCTGTAACCGAGTTACTGATGATCCTTAACTGCTTTGTCATCTGCTTTCAACCGCCTTAGCTGCTGGGATTTCTGCTTGCCGATCCATCTGGAAGGTTACAGTTGCTGTTCCATCTTTTTCGCTCACTTCAACATCTTTCGCTGTTGGGTTAGCTTTAACGCTACTGAAGCTTTTTCGCATCTGTTAAGTTAGCTGATCTTTAACTGCGTTCTTAGTTGGACTTAATTATCTGCATCTCAGTAGCGTATCTTTAGTCAACCGCCTTAGCTGCTGGGATTTAAGGATCCATCTGGAAGGCTTACAGTTGCTGTTCCATCTTTACCACTTCAACATCTTTCGTTGGTTAGCTTAACTTCTGTCTGCTACTTTTAGCTTTTTCTGCATCTGTTATTAGCTGGATTCTTTTTAACCGCGTTCGCTGACTAACCATCCGCATCCCGCAGGTTGCATCTTTTACTAACCGCCTTAGCTGCTGGGATTGCCGTTGATCCATCTGGAAGGTTATGCCATGTTCCATCTGTTTACCAACATCTTTCGCTGTTGGGTTAGCTTTCAACTTCGTCGGCTACTTTTAGCTTTTTCTGCATCTGTTGGGTTAGCTGGATCTTTAACTGGTGTCTTAGCTGATCTTTTAACGCCATCTGCATCCTCAGTAGTTGCATCTTAGTCAACTGCCTTAGCTGCTACCGTTGATCCATCTGGAAGGCGTTGTTGTTCCATCTTGCCTACTTCAGTCTTTCGCTGTTGGCTATTTTTAACTTCGTCTGCTACGCTTTTTCTTCATCTGTTAAGTTGGGTTGATCTTTTAACTGGTGTCTTAGTTGGACTTTAACGCCATCTGCATCCTGACATCTTAGCTTTCAACTGCCTTAGCTGCTGACTTCGCTGTTGATCCATCTGGAAGGCGGCAGTTGCCGTCCATCTTTGCCTACTTCATCTTCGCTGTTAAGGCTTTAACTTCGTCGGCTACTAGCTTTTTCTGCATCTGTTAGCGGATCTTTAATCAGGCCCCAGCCGGATCTTTAACGCCATCCGCATCCCAGATGGTGTTGTTACTGCAACATCACTTGGTTCTGATACAATACTCAGCGACAGCGTTTTAGCCGTTACGCCACCTTCTGAAGAGCTCTGTTGGTGATTGAAGCACCTTGTCGTCCGCTACGCCTTCACCACCTTTCATTGCTTTTGGTCGAACAACTCAACGGTTGATCTCATTCGCCGTCGCCACGCAACAACCAAGATTCCAGAAGGTGGCGTAACAGCTAAATGCCAACTGATAAAGCAGGTAATGTATCAGAACCAAGTGATGCTGCGCAGCAACAACACCATCAACACCAGATACACCATGATACAACAGCGCCAGCGAAACCAGTTATCGATACAGACCTTATCAGTAAAGCCGGAACTAAGACACCAGTTGAAGTGACAGCAGAAACCAGGATCAACAGTTGAGTTGTTCGACAAAAGACGGCAAGAAGATTGGTGAAGGCGTAGCGGACGACAAAAGGTAAAGCTACAATCACACCAACAACTGAGATTCCAGAAGGTGGCGTAACAGCTAAAGCAACCGATAAAGCAGGCAATGATCAGAGCCATGAAACCAGCTAAGGCAACACCAGCTGAAAGAAAACACCAGATGCAGAAGCCCCCAGCTAAACCAGTTGTGGCGTATCTCACTAGGTAAAGCAGGAACCATGCAGATCGCAGTTGAAGTGACAGCAGAACCGGGATCAACGTTGAGTTGTTCGACAAAGACGGTAGAGAAGATTGGTGAAGCGCGTAGCGGACGACAAAGGTGCAAAGCTCACAATCATACCAACAGAAGCTCTTCCAGAAGGTGACGTAACAGCTAAAGCAACCGACTAAAGCAGGCAATGTGTCAGAGCCAAGTGAACCAGCTAAGGCATCACCAGTTAAAAAAGAAAACACCAGATACATAGCGCTAAAGCGAAACCAGTTGGCAGTGATCTAACAGGTAAAGCAGGAACTCAGTGATCCAGCTGAAGTGACAGCAGAACCAGGATCAACCGTTGAGTTGTTCGACAAAGACGGCAAGAAGATTTGGGTGAAGGCGTAGCGGACGACAAAGGTAAAAGCTCACAATCACACCAACAACTGAGATTCCAGAAGGTGGCGTAACAGCCAAAGCAACTGATAAAGCAGGTAATGATCAGAACCAAGTGATGCTGCGAAAGCAACAACACCATCAACACCAGATACACCAGATACAACAGCGCCAGCGAAACCAGTTATCGATACAGACCTTACAGGTAAAGCAGGAACTACAGAATCCAGTTGAAGTAACAGCAGAACCAGGATCAACCGTTGAGTTGTTCGACAAAGACGGTAAGAAGATTGGTGAAGGCGTAGCGGACGACAAAGGTAAAGCTACAATCACACCAACAACTGAGATTCCAGAAGGTGGCGTAACAGCTAAAGCAACTGATAAAGCAGGTAATGTATCAGAACCAAGTGATGCGTGAAAGCAACAACACCATCAACACCAGATACACTAGATGCAACAGCGCCAGCGAAACCAGTTATCGATACAGACCTTTCACAGGTAAAGCAGGCACTAAAGACCCAGTTGAAGTGACAGCAGAACCGAGTGATCAACCGTTGAGTTGTTCGACAAAGACGGCAAGTAGATTGCTGAAGGCGTAGCGACGACAAAGGTAAAGCTACAATCACACACAACAACTGAGATTCCAGAAGGTGGCGTAACAGCTAAAGCAACTGATAAAGCAGGTAATGGTCAGAACCAAGGATGCTGCGAAAGCAACAACACCATCAACACCAGATACACCGAGATACAACAGCGCCAGCGAAACCAGTTATCGATACAGACCTTACAGGTAAAGCCGGAACTCAGACACCAGTTGAAGTGACAGCAGAACCAGGATCAACAGTTGAGTTGTTCGACAAAGACGGTAAGAAGATTGGTGAAGGCGTAGCGGACGATGCAAAAGGTAAAGCTCACAATCACACCAACAACTGAGATTCCAGAAGGTGGCGTAACAGCTAAAGCAACTGATAAAGCAGGTAATGTATCAGAACCAAGTGATGCTGCGAAAGCAACAACACCATCAACACCAGATACACCAGATACAACAGCGCCAGCGAAACCAGTTATCGATACAGACCTTACAGGTAAAGCAGGAACTACAGATCCAGTTGAAGTAACAGCAGAACCAGGATCAACCGTTGAGTTGTTCGACAAAGACGGTAAGAAGATTGGTGAAGGCGTAGCGGACGACAAAGGTAAAGCTACAATCACACCAACAACTGAGATTCCAGAAGGTGGCGTAACAGCTAAAGCAACTGATAAAGCAGGTAATGTATCAGAACCAAGTGATGCTGCGAAAGCAACAACACCATCAACACCAGATACACCAGATACAACAGCGCCAGCGAAACCAGTTATCGATACAGACCTTACAGGTAAAGCAGGCACTAAAGACCCAGTTGAAGTGACAGCAGAACCAGGATCAACCGTTGAGTTGTTCGACAAAGACGGCAAGAAGATTGGTGAAGGCGTAGCGGACGACAAAGGTAAAGCTACAATCACACCAACAACTGAGATTCCAGAAGGTGGCGTAACAGCTAAAGCAACTGATAAAGCAGGTAATGTATCAGAACCAAGTGATGCTGCGAAAGCAACAACACCATCAACACCAGATACACCAGATACAACAGCGCCAGCGAAACCAGTTATCGATACAGACCTTACAGGTAAAGCAGGAACTACAGATCCAGTTGAAGTAACAGCAGAACCAGGATCAACCGTTGAGTTGTTCGACAAAGACGGTAAGAAGATTGGTGAAGGCGTAGCGGACGACAAAGGTAAAGCTACAATCACACCAACAACTGAGATTCCAGAAGGTGGCGTAACAGCTAAAGCAACTGATAAAGCAGGTAATGTATCAGAACCAAGTGATGCTGCGAAAGCAACAACACCATCAACACCAGATACACCAGATACAACAGCGCCAGCGAAACCAGTTATCGATACAGACCTTACAGGTAAAGCCGGAACTAAGACACCAGTTGAAGTGACAGCAGAACCAGGATCAACAGTTGAGTTGTTCGACAAAGACGGCAAGAAGATTGGTGAAGGCGTAGCGGACGACAAAGGTAAAGCTACAATCACACCAACAACTGAGATTCCAGAAGGTGGCGTAACAGCTAAAGCAACCGATAAAGCAGGCAATGTATCAGAGCCAAGTGAACCAGCTAAGGCAACACCAGCTAAAGAAACACCAGATACAGAAGCCCCAGCTAAACCAGTTGTGGCAGATCTAACAGGTAAAGCAGGAACTACAGATCCAGTTGAAGTGACAGCAGAACCAGGATCAACCGTTGAGTTGTTCGACAAAGACGGTAAGAAGATTGGTGAAGGCGTAGCGGACGACAAAGGTAAAGCTACAATCACACCAACAGAAGCTCTTCCAGAAGGTGACGTAACAGCTAAAGCAACCGATAAAGCAGGCAATGTATCAGAGCCAAGTGAACCAGCTAAGGCAACACCAGCTAAAGAAACACCAGATACAACAGCGCCAGCGAAACCAGTTGTGGCAGATCTAACAGGTAAAGCAGGAACTACTGATCCAGTTGAAGTGACAGCAGAACCAGGATCAACCGTTGAGTTGTTCGACAAAGACGGCAAGAAGATTGGTGAAGGCGTAGCGGACGACAAAGGTAAAGCTACAATCACACCAACAACTGAGATTCCAGAAGGTGGCGTAACAGCTAAAGCAACTGATAAAGCAGGTAATGTATCAGAACCAAGTGATGCTGCGAAAGCAACAACACCATCAACACCAGATACACCAGATACAACAGCGCCAGCGAAACCAGTTATCGATACAGACCTTACAGGTAAAGCAGGAAACCACTGATCCAGTTGAAGCAACAGCAGAACCAGGATCAACCGTTGAGTTGTTCGACAAAGACGGTAAGAAGATTGGTGAAGGCGTAGCGGACGACAAAGGTAAAGCTACAATCACACCAACAACTGAGATTCCAGGAAGGTGGCGTAACAGCTGAAAGCAACTGATAAAGCAGGTAATGTATCAGAACCAAGTGATGCTGCGAAAGCAACAACACCATCAACACCAGATACACCAGATACAAATAGCGCCAGCGAAACCAGTTATCGATACAGACCTTACAGGTAAAGCAGGGCACTAAAGACCCAGCTGAAGTGACAGCAGAACCAGGATCAACCGTTGAGTTGTTCGACAAAGACGGCAAGAAGATTGGTGAAGGCGTAGCGACGACAAAGGTAAAGCTACAATCACACCAACAAATGAGATTCCAGGAAGGTGGCGTAACAGCTAAAGCAACTGATAAAGCAGGTAATGTATCAGAACCATGGATGCTGAAAGCAACAACACCATCAACACCAGATACACCAGATACAACAGCGCCAGCGAAACCAGTTATCGATACAGACCTTACAGGTAAAAGCTGTGAACCAGACACCCAGTTGAAGTGACAGCAGAACCAGGATCAACAGTTGAGTTGTTCGACAAAGACGGTAAGAAGATTGGTGAAGGCGTAGTGGACGACAAAGGTAAAGCTACAATCACACCAACAAACTGAGATTCCAGAAGGTAGCGTAACAGCTAAAGCAACTGATAAAGCAGGTAATGTATCAGAACTCAAGTGATGCCAGCGAAAGCAACAACACCATCAACACCAGATACACCAGATACAACAGCGCCAGCGAAACCAGTTATCGATACAGACCTTACAGGTAAAGCAGGAACTCAGATCCAGTTGAAGTAACAGCAGAACCAGGATCAACCAGTTGAGTTGTTCGACAAAGACGGTAAGAAGATTGGTGAAGGCGTAGCGGACGACAAAAGGTAAAGCTACAATCACACCAACAACTGAGATCTCCAGAAGGTGGCGTAACAGCTAAAGCAACTGATAAAGCAGGTAATGTATCAGAACCAAGTGATGCTGCGAAAGCAACAACACCATCAACACCAGATACACCAGATACAACAGCGCCAGCGAAACCAGTTATCGATACAGACCTTACAGGTAAAGCAGGCACTAAAGACCCAGTTGAAGTGACAGCAGAACCAGGATCAACAGTTGAGTTGTTCGACAAAGACGGCAAGAAGATTGGTGAAGGCGTAGCGGACGACAAAGGTAAAGCTACAATCACACCAACAACTGAGATTCCAGAAGGTGGCGTAACAGCTAAAGCAACTGATAAAGCAGGTAATGTATCAGAACCAAGTGATGCTGCGAAAGCAACAACACCATCAACACCAGATACACCAGATACAACAGCGCCAGCGAAAACCAGTTATCGATACAGACCTTACAGGTAAAAGCAGAAACTACAGATCCAGTGTGAAGCAGACAGAACCAGGATCAACCGTTGAGTTGTTCGACAAAGACGGTAAGAAGATTGGTGAAGGCGTAGCGGACAAAGGTAAAGCTACAATCACCAACAACTGAGATTCCAGAAGGTGAGCGTAACAGCTAAAGCAACTGATAAAGCAGGCAATGATCAAACCAGTGATGCCGCGAAAGCAACAACAGCATCAGATACACCAGATACAACAGCGCCAGCGAAACAACAGTTATCGATACAGACCTTACAGGTAAAGCCGGAACCAGACACTAGCTGAAGTAACAGCAGAACCAGGATCAACAGTTGAGTTGTTCGACAAAGACGGCAAGAAGATTGCGAAGGCGTAGCGACGACAAAGGTAGCTACAATCACACACAACAACTGACCTTCCAGGTGGCTAACAGCCAGCAACCGATAAAGCAGAAGCAGGTAAAATGTATCAGAGCCATGAACCAGCAAGGCAACACCAGCTAAAGAAACACCAGATACAGAAGCCCCAGTCAAACCAGTTGCGGCATCTAACAGGATAGCAGAACCATGATCCAGTTGAAGTGACAGCAGAAACTAGGATCAACCGCTGAGTTGCTCGACAAGACGGTAAGAAGATTGGTGATGCGTAGCGACGACAAAGGTAAAGCACAATCACACCAACAGAAGCTCTTCCCAAGATGGCGTAACAGCTAAAGCAACTGATAAAGCAGGTCGTATCAGAACCAGATGTTATGAAGCAACAACACCATCTAAGGATGCAGATGGCGTAAAGATCCAGCTAAGATACCAGTTAAAACATCCAGCTAACTTGGCAGATGCAGAAAAGCTAGTGAAGATAGTGAAGAGAAAGCTAACCCAACAGCGAAAGATGTTGAAGTAGGCAAAGATGGAACAGCACTGTAACCTTCCCAGATGGATCAACAGCAGAAATCCCGCAGCTAAGGCAGTTGAGAAAGCTAAAGATGCAACACCAGCTAAGATGCAGATGGCGTTAAAGATCCAGCTAAGACACCAGTTAAAGATCCAGCTAACTTAACAGATGAAGAAAAAGCTAAAGTAGCAGACGAAGTTAAGAAAGCTAACCCAACAGCGAAAGATGTTGAAGTAGGCAAAGATGGAACAGCAACTGTAACCTTCCCAGATGGATCAACAGCAGAAATCCCAGCAGCTAAGGCAGTTGAGAAAGCTAAAGATGCAACACCTGCTAAGGATGCAGATGGCGTTAAAGATCCAGCTAAGACACCAGTTAAAGATCCAGCTAACTTAACAGATGCAGAAAAAGCTAAAGTAGCAGACGAAGTTAAGAAAGCTAACCCTAACAGCGAAAGATGTTGAAGAGCAAAGATGGAACAGCAACTGTAACCTTCCCCAGATGGACTCAACAGCAGAAATCCCAGCAGCTAAGGCAGTTGAGAAAGCTGAAGATGCAACACCTGCTAAGTGATGCAGATGGAGTTAAAGATCCAGCTAAGACACCAGTTAAAGATCCAGCTAATCAACAGATGCAGAAAAAGCTAAAGTAGCAGACGAAGTCAGAAAGCTAACCCAACAGCGAAAGATGCTGAAGTAGGGCAAAGATGGAACAGCAACTGTAACCTTCCAGATGGATCAACAGCAGAAATCCCAGCAGCTAAGGCAGTTGAGAAAGCTAAAGATGCAACACCTGCTAAGGATGCAGATGGCGTTAAAGATCCAGCTAAGACACCAGTTAAAGATCCAGCTAACTTAACAGATGCAGAAAAAGCTAAAGTAGCAGACGAAGTTAAGAAAGCTAACCCAACAGCGAAAGATGTTGAAGTAGGCAAAGATGGAACAGCAACTGCAAATCCTTCCCAGATGGACAACAGCAGAAATCCCAGCAGCTAAGGCAGTTGAGAAAGTCAGATGATAAAGTCAGCATGCGATCCATCAGTACTCCAGTTGACGTAATCCAAGCAACATTGACTGATGCAGAAAAAGCTAAGGTAGCCGACGAAGTTAAGAAATCTAACCCAACCGTAACTGATGTTAAAGTAGGCAAAGATGGCACAACAACTGTTACATACCCAGATGGTACAACAGCGGTTATCCCAGCAGCTAAGACAGTTAAGAAATCAGCTGATCAAAGCAGTTACGATCCACTCAGTAACTCCGGTTACAGATCCAAGCAACTTGACTGATGCAGAAAAAGCTAAAGTAGCCGACGAAGTTAAGAAATCTAAACCCAACAGCTAGTAAAGATGTTGGCAACGACGGCACAACAACTGTTACATACCCAGATGGCACAACAGCCGTTATCCCAGCAGCTAAGACAGCTAAGAAATCAGACTGATAAAGTCAGTTACGATCCATCAGTAACCCTGTTACAGATCCAAGCAACTTGACTGATGCAGAAAAAGCTAAAGTAGCCGACGAAGTTAAGAAAGCTAACCCAACAGCGAAAGATGTTAGAAGTTGGCAAAGATGGCACAACAACTGTAACATACCCAGATGGCACAACAGCGGTAATCCCAGCAGATAAGACAGTTAAGAAATCAGATGATAAAGCAGTTAAGGATCCATCAGTAACACGGTTGCAGCATCCAAGCAACTTGACTGATGCAGAAAAAGCTAAAGGTAGCCGACGAAGTTAAGAATCTAACCAACCGTAACGATGTTAAAGTAGGTAAAGATGGCACAACAACTGTTACATACCCAGATGGATGCAAACAGCGGTTATCCCAGCAGATAAGACAGTTAAGAAATCAGATGATAAAGCTGTTAAGGATCCATCAGTAACTCCAGTTACAGATCCAAGCAACTTGACTGATGCAGAAAAAGCTAAAGGTAGCTGACGAAGTTAAGAAATCTAACCCAACCGTAACTGACGTTAAAGTTGACAAAAGATGGCACAACAACTGTTACATACCCAGATGGTACAACAGCGGTTATCCCAGCAGATAAGACAGTTAAGAAATCAGATGATAAAGTAGTTACGATCCATCAGTAACTCCGGTTACAGATCCAAGCAACTTGACTGATGCAGAAAAAAAGCTAAAAGTAGCCGACGAAGTTAAGAAATCAAACCCAACCGTAATCTGATGTTAAAGTTGACAAAGATGGCACAACAACTGTAACATACCCAGATGGTACAACAGCGGTTATCCCAGCAGATAAGAGCAGTTAAGAAATCAGCTGATGAAAGCTGTTAAGGATCCATCAGTAAATACCAGTTACAGATCCAAGCAACTTGACTGATGCAGAAAAAGCTAAAAGTAGCCGACGAAGTTAAGAAATCTAAACCCAACCGTAACTGATGTTAAAGTTGGCAAAAGATGGCACAACAACTGTTACATACCCAGATGGTACAACAGCGGTTATCCCAGCAGATAAGGTGCTAAGAAACTCAGCTGATAAAGCAGTTAGCGATCCATCAGTAACACCCAGTTACGATCCAAGCAACTTGACTGATGCAGAAAAAGCTAAAGTAGCCGACGAAGTTAAGAAAGCTAACCCAACAGCGAAAGATGTTGAAGTAGGCAAAGATGGCACAACAACTGTAACCTTCCCAGATGGTACAACAGCGGTTATCCCAGCAGATAAGGCAGTCAGAAATCAGATGAGAAAGCAGTTGGGACGATCCATCAGTAACACCCAGTTACGATCCAAGCAACTTGACTGATGCAGAAAAAGCCAAGGTAGCCGACGAAGTTAGAGAAATCAAACCCAACCGTAACTGACGTTAAAGTTGGCAAAAGATGGTACAACAACTGTTACATACCCAGATGGTACAACAGCGGTTATCCCAGCAGATAAGGACAGTTAAGAAATCAGATGATAAAAGCAGTTACGATCCATCAGTAACACCAGTTACGTATCCAAGCAACTTGACTGATGCAGAAAAAGCTAAGAGTAGCCGACGAGTTAAGAAATCAAACCCAACCGTAACTGACGTTAAAGTTGGCAAAGATGGTACAACAACTGTTACATACCCAGATGGTACAACAGCGGTTATCCCAGCAGATAAGGCAGTTAAGAAATCAGCTGATAAAGTCGTTAAGGATCCATCAGTAACACCAGTTACAGATCCAAGCAACTTGACTGATGCAGAAAAAGCTAAAGTAGCCGACGAAGTTAAGAAATCTAACCCAACCGTAACTGACGTTAAAGTTGGCAAAGATGGCACAACAACTGTTACATACCCAGATGGTACAACAGCGGTTATCCCAGCAGATAAGGCAGTTAAGAAACTCAGGGATGATAAAGAAGTTGCGATCCATCAGTAACTCCTGTTACAGATCCAAGCAACTTAACTGATGCGGAAAAAGCTAAAGTGGCCGACGAAGTTAAGAAATCTAACCCTACAGTAAGTAAGGTAGAAGTTGGCAACGACGGTGCAACAACTGTAACTTACCCAGATGGTACAACAGCCGTTATCCCAGCAGATAATACAGTTAAGAAATCAGCTGATAAAGTAGTTACAAATCCATCAGTAACCCCAGTTACAGATCCAAGCAACTTGACTGATGCAGAAAAAGCTAAGGTAGCCGACGAAGTTAAGAAATCTAACCCAACCGTAACTGACGTTAAAGTTGGCAAAGATGGCACAACAACTGTTACATATCCAGATGGTACAACAGCGGTTATCCCAGCAGATAAGGCAGTTAAGAAATCAGCAGATAAAGCAGTTAAGATCCATCAGTAACACCAGTGATGATCCAAGCAACTTGACTGATGCAGAAAAAGCTAAGAGTAGCCGACGAAGTTAAGAAATCTAACCGAAACCGTAACTGATGTTAAAGTTGGCAAAGATGGTACAACAACTGTTACATACCCAGATGGACAACAGCGGTTATCCCAGCAGATAAGGCAGTTAAGAAATCAGCAGATAAAGCAGTTAAGGATCCATCAGTAACACCAGTGACAGATCCAAGCAACTTGACTGATGCAGAAAAAGCTAAGGTAGCCGATGAAGTTAAGAAATCTAACCCAACCGTAACTGATGTTAAAGTTGGCAAAGATGGCACAACAACTGTTACATACCAAGATGGCACAACAGCGGTTATCCCAGCAGCTAAGACAGTTAAGAAATCAGCTGATAAAGTCGTTAAGGATCCATCAGTAACACCAGTGACAGATCCAAGCAACTTGACTGATGCAGAAAAAGCTAAGGTAGCCGATGAAGTTAAGAAATCTAATCCAACTGCGAAAGATATCAAGGTTAACAAAGACGGATCAGTAATTGTAACCTTTGAAGATGGTACAACAGTGGTTATCCCAGCAGATAAGACAGTTAAGAAATCAGATGGTTCAGTAGCAGTTAATCCAGCTACTAACCAAGATTCATCTGCCAAAGCACCAGCTAAGACAGCAGGAGCGAAAGAATTGCCAAATACTGGTACAGAACAATCTAGCGCTTCACTTGCTTTAGCACTTCTTGCAGCAGCGACAGGCGGACTCCTCTTCGCTAAAAAACGTGAGGAAGAAGAGTAAGAAATTACTCAAATAAAGCAAAAACTGAGAATCTCAATTTATGAATTTCTAGAGAAAAACCGTAAGAAGAAATTTTCACGGTGATGGATAATGATTAGAGAAGGGGAAATGTCAGTCTTACAGATCTTTGAAATGTTAATACTCTTCGAAAACTCTTCAAACCACGTAAACTTCGCCTTGCCGTATATTTGTTACTGACTGTCAGTTCTATCCACAACCTCAAAACGGTGTTTTGAGCAAACCTGCAGCTCGCTTCCTAGTTTGCTCTGATTTTCATTGAGTATAAGATCTGCTAAAAATATTTCAGAAATTAGTTTGACTTTCCTAATCGATTTGTTCATACCTTTATTTCAATCTACTATAACATCTGGAGGACAGTCGTTGTTCTCTCCATTTTTTATATCCAGAGATAGAAGGATTTGTTGAAAAACTAAAAAGATAAAACTATAAATCTCGTAAAAATATTTACTAAAAATTTTTAATACTGTTAAATAAGTTGTATGAATATAAAAATGGATAAATCTCTCATAGTAGGGCTGAAATACATCACTAGATGGATGTTTGTTCCTTTTAATTTATTTCTTAAAAGAATTACTAAGTTTCGATAAAGAGATGTAAAAATATTGAAATTTAATCATATAGTGCGTTTTTAGTAAAAAGTAATCGCTAACACTTGATTTTTATAAATATAGTGATATACTAAATTTGAGAAAAAGTAAAGGAGATTACTATGAAGTTTCATTTTAATGAGCGTCAACGCTTTTTCTTTACGTAAGTATAGGTTTTGGTTTAGCCTCTGTTCTTTTTAGGAACTGCCTTCTTTTGAGTGGACAAGTTGTTAGGTGCTGATGAGGTAAAATGTTTCAGAAACATTGCTCACCTCCGTAGTATCTGTTAGTCCAGAAAGTTCAACAAGTACATCGGAATCTTCAGTACCAAGAACTTCTGAATCAAAAACCAACAGTAGCAGATAAGTCTGTTCTATCACCAGAAAACTGCCGATTCAAAATCAACAGTAGCTGATAAAGCTGTTGTAACACCAGAAACAGCTGAAGTTTCTTCAGATTCTGAAAAAGTTGCAACAGATAGTCCAAAAATCTGAGAGTCGGAAGCATCAGCTAAAGAATCAAGTGAAGATACTGGTAGCAAAAACAACTGAAGCTAAAAGCTACTGAAGCTAAAACTGATGTTGCTGAAAAAGATGATAGGTTCATTGATAAAGCTCCAGCTGAAGCATCGCCGTTCAACACGTACCACGTCGAGCTACTCAGAAAAATAAACGTAAGTATCAAACTGGAGTGAGTTTGTTTCAGCCTTAGAGGATGGAAATGTCAGCGAAATCACTGTAAATGGTGATGTTGTAGCTCAAGGTGATAATGGTAATACCGACAATGGACGATATCCTGGGATCTGTAGACCGTAGGACTACTATTCGTGCACAATCTCGCGCAGTTACGATCCAAGGTAAGGACGGCAATGCTCGTCTAGATCTTTTGTCGCATACTTTGGAATTGACAGGAGCTAGCTGGGAACTAAATCTTAAAAACCTTAAAATAGCGACTGCTAATTCTAAAGGTCCGATTGATTTATCAAGTACCAGTGGGTCAAATACAGTAACCTTTGAAAACGTGACAAGTGTTGGTTCATCACTTTATGGTGGTGGTGGTAACACCCATGTTGTTATCAAAGGAACTACAACTTCAACAGTTAGTGACAGTTATCAAGCTGCAAATGGTCAAACTCAACACGTACAACGCAATGTTGGAGCTGCTGGCCGTTCAGACCAACGTCGTGAGTCAAATATTCACGATGCTAAATCTGTAACAGTTGCTGAGGGAGCTAGTTTAACGCTTAATCGCTCTTCTCAAGGGGATGCTATCACTCTTGAAAGTGGAGCTAAGGTCAGTGTAAAAGATAAAGGTAGCCTTACTATTAACATGAACACTGACAATCGATCTGAAAATGCTCGCTACCATAATGCTGGTATTTTCATGGCTGATAGTGGGACCGTGGAAACTGGTAAGGATTCTAAGTTAGTCTTGAATACTAGTATCGGACAAGGGATTTCAATTGGTGTAAATCGTCCAGCTGATGGTATCACTGATAAGGATCGTTACGGTGGATATGTTGCAGGTAACCACGGTAGAAAAAATGGACCGAGTCGAGTTCTTATTGGCGATGGTGGAACTTTTGAATTTCATGGCCGTGATGGGATTATGATGGGAAATCACTCAGAACTTGTCACAGGTCAAAATGCCAAAGTTCGCTTTGAAAATAAAGGTCGTGGTGTTGCCCTTGATTTCGGAAATGATTCAAGAGTAGTCTTTGGAAAACATTCGAACAATACTTTCCATTCAGTAGGTAAAGGTAAAAATGAGGATACTAAGACACCTTCAGGTAGTTACGATGGGTACAACTATATCGGTCTGAATGAAAATGGTAAAATCTTAGTAGATGACTTTGTGACTTTCCGTGTACAAATGGATGACCGTACGTATAAGGATAAGAATGGTCACAGTTGGGATAATGACTGGGATGATGTCATTTCCCTTGATTCTAGGAATGGTCGTAAGAATGAGCCACTTTTCCAAGCGAATAAGGGTTCTATTGTAGATATTCGAGATGATAATACTAACTACTATGCTGAGTCGATCTCAGTAGCATTGGGAGCTAGTACAAACACTTATTTCCAGTTTAATAATCCGCTATATGTTTCTTTATGAGATACACAAAAATCAGATGGTACATCAGCAGGTGACATTACCGGAAACTACCAATAACTATTCCTCAGGGAACAATCCACAGGATATTGGCACGGAAATATTCTTTATATCTCAAATAAATTAGAAGCTTCAAGGAACCGAGTCGAATTTAATGGTCCAACAAATAATGCAGGTGTTGGGACCTATACGGTTTATTCCATGAACAAGGATGGTAGGGATGCACAAAGTCATAATAAACAGAGTTCTGTTTGGATGAATATCCAGGGCGGATCTATGTCTATTGCTGGTTTCCAAAATAATAGAGCACACATAGAACCTGCTAATGCCACATCTGTACCAACAGGTTCTTCGACTGGGGGAGTTGTTGCACAGATAGGACTTATGGTATTGACCCGGTAGGTGATAACCGTCAAAATATTTGGGTATCAAATGGTTCTAAAATCAACCCGACTGGTGTTCATAAAAATGTCATCAAATATGTTTACGAAGATGGAACTCCAGTTAAAGAAGATGTTATCCAGTCATCAGATTGGAAGCGTACTTTGGATGTCTCTATTGACCAAGAAGGCTTTAAAAAGATTTTAAAAAATTCAAGTGTCAGCAATGGTGATGAGTTCTTAGCCGCCTATAGTAAGGCTAAGTATCACATTTCTGATATCGATGGAGATAACATCGCTGATACAGGTTGGAAAGTTGATGGAACAAATTCAGGTACCTATAATTATGGAACTATTGCTTCACCAAAAGTCGATGGCTATAAAGCAGAAATCAAGTCAACTAATGTTCCAGGATTAGAAGTTGGAGCTCAAGCTGATTCAGTTTCTGTTTCATATGATTCAAGCAATGCACCAGAAACGCTTATTGATGCTCAAGCAGGTAAACGTACCGTTTCAGAAACTTATTGGCGCAATATTGTAGCCAAATCTGATTTGGGTGTCTATGAAACAGTTGTTGTCTATAAAAAAGTAAAACAAAAAGCTATTATCATATATGTTGATACAAGTGCTAATAATAAGGAATTAGCAAAAAGATGAAGTTTCTGGTAAATCGTATGAAGCCATTAACTACTCAACTGCAGCTAAGATTGCTGATTTTGTTAATAAGGGTTACAAGCTTGTAGAAGATGGTTTCACAAACTCAACTGAAGATCAAAAGAAATTTGATAGTGATGCATCAACAGATCAAGAATTCGTAGTTAAGCTAGCACACGATGTAACTCCAGTTGGACCAAATAACCCACATAAACCAACAGAGCCAATCAATCCAAATGATCCAAACAGTCCAAGATACCCTGCGGAAAATCAATGGAAGAAAGATGTAACGTCAACTGTTCATTATGTGGTATCAGACGGTAAGGCAACTCGCCTCCAGCTGACAATGTTCAAATGCACAATGGACACGTACCTTAAATGTTGATAAAGTTACAGGTAAAGTTCTTAACCCTACTGAACCATGGGCAGCGAATAAGGCTAACTATGATGCAGTTCCAACACCAGGATTGACAGGTTACTACGCTGATAAAGCAAGTGTTGCTTCTAAGACAGTTACTCAAGAAAATCTTGAAGAAACTGTAACTTACAGACCACTTGGAAAATTGGTTCCAAAACCAGAGACACCAAAAGATCCGAACTTCCCATCAACACCAGAAGTGCCGTATCCAAATGATCCAAACGATCCAACGAAACCAGGTCAACCAGTTGTGCCTAATGTACCAGGCTACAAACCATACTTGCCAGATCCAAACTATCCAACGAAACCAGGTGAACCAGGTAGACCAGTAGAACCAGGAAAACCAATCACTCCTGAAAATCCAGGTACTGACACAGAAATTATCTATCGTAAGGTAGATCAAAAAGCTATTATCAAGTATGTAGACCAAAATACTGGTGCAACACTTGAAAGTGATCAAGTAGGTGGCAAATCAGGTGAAGCTATTGCCTACTCAACTGCAGACAAGATCAAGAAATATCAAGATCGTGGCTATGTTCTTGTAAGTGATGGATTCCCAGCAGGAGCTACTCTATGACAAAAGGATGAGGTCAGTTGATCAAGAATTCGAAGTTACCTAGAAGTAGATGAACACCAGTTGGACCAAACGATCCACATAATCCAACAGATCCAATCAATCCAAACGATCCAAAGAGTCCTAAATACCCTGCGGAAGATCAATGGAAGAAAGATGTAACATCAACTGTTCATTATGTGGTATCAGACGGTACGCAACTGCCCCAGCTGATAAGGTTCAAAATGCACAATGGACACGTACCTTAACACTTGATAAGGTGACAGGTGAAGTTCTCTCATCTACTCCATGGGCATCGAATAAGGCTAACTATGATGCAGTTCCAACACCAGGATTGACAGGTTACTACGCTGATAAAGGAAGTGTTGCTTCTAAGACAGTTACTCAAGAAAATCTTGAAGAAACTGTTACTTACAAGCTCACTTGGAAAAATTGGTTCCAAAAACCAGAGACACCAAAAAGATCCAAACTTCCCATCAACACCAGAAGTGAAGTATCCAAACGATCCAAACGATCCAACAAAACCAGGTAAACCAGTTGTGCCTAATGTACCAGGCTACAAACCATACTTGCCAGATCCAAACGATCCAAGTAAACCAGGTCAACCAGTAGAACCAGGAAAACCAATCACCCCTGAAAATCCAGGAAAAGATACGCCGATTATCTATGTACCAAAAACTAATGATGTGACGCAACCAAATAAAAACAAACTGTTAAGTACACGAGTACAGATGGTAAAGCTCAGGTACCTTCAGATGAGATTCAAAATGACTATACTTTCACAGGTAAGAAGAATCAAGTTGATGGTACAACAACATGGACTGAAAACAGTCATACTTACGGTAGGGAAAGTGTTCCAGTAGTTTCTGGTTACTACGCTGACAAGTCTGAAGCAGGTAGTAAAACAGTCACTCCAACCAATCCTAATGCTGAAGATGTTGTAACTTATAAACCACTTGGTAAGATTATTCAAGTAGATGAATCAGGAAATGTTATTCCAGGTTCAGTATCTAAGACTTGATGAAAAATAATCCGTTAAACTCTAAAAGAGGCAGCAGAAACTAAAAATTCCTGATGCTCCAGCTGGATATAAAATTAAGGAAGAACAACCTCAAGCTTGGGGTTACAATATAGTTGATAAAACGATTGAACCAAATGATGAAAGTGATCCAGATCGAATTTCACACGACACGCCAATCGTCTACGTTCCAATCGTAAATGATGTGAAGAAACCAACTAAACAAACAGTTAAGTTTGAAGGAGCAGAGCGATAAGACTCCAGTAGACAATGTCCAAGATGACTTTACATTTACTGGTAAAGAAAAACAAAGTTTCTGGAACAACAACATGGAATGAGAAGAACCATACTTACGGTAAGGTATCTGTACCCAGTAATTCCAGGTTTCTACGCTGATAAGACAGAAGCCGGTGGTAAGACAGTTACTCCAGAAAATCCTGAAGCAACAGATACAGTTACTTACAAACCGCTAGGTAAGATCATTCCAGTTGATCCAGAAGGAAACAAAATTCCAAGTGCACCAACTCCACAGTACAACAACGATCCACAAGCATCCAACTAAGGGTGGCAAGACTCAACTCCAGTCATCCCAGGTTATGTGACAGACACTCCAAGTGTAACTCCTAACAAACCAGGGGAAGATACACCTGTTGTCTACCGTAAGGCAGAACAAAAAGCTATTATCAAGTATGTAGACCAAAATACTGGTACAACACTTGAAAATGATCGTTGGTGGTAAATCTGGTGAAGCTATTGACTACTCAACTGCAGCTAAGATTAAGTACTATGAAGATCGTGGCTATGTTCTTGTAAGCGATGAATTCCCAGCAGGAGCTCACTTCGATAACGATGCTTCAGTAGATCAAACCTGGACAGTAACCTTGAAACATGGTGAAACGCCAGTAGACCGAAAACGATCCACATAACCCAACAGCATCCAATCAATCCAAATGATCCAAACAGTCCTAAGTACCCAGCGACAGATCAATGGAAGAAAGATGTCACATCTACTGTTAAGTATGTGGTATCAGATGGTAAGGTTGCAGCCCCAGCAGATCATGTTGAAAACGCGACATGGACACGTACCTTACCTCGGATAAAGTCACAGGTAAAGAACTTTCAGCGACACCATGGGCATCAGATAAGACAGCCTACGCTGCAGTTCCAACGCCAAGTTTGACAGGATATTACGCTGATAAAGCAAGTGTTGCTTCTAAGGCAGTTACTCAAGAAAACCTTGAAGAAACTGTTACTTACAAACCACTTGGAAACTTGGTTCCAAAACCAGAGAAACCAAATGATCCAAACTTCCCATCAACACCAGAAGTGAAGTATCCGAACGATCCAACAGACCCAACGAAACCAGGTCAACCAGTTGTTCCTAATGTACCAGGTTATGAACCACACCTTCCAGATCCAAACGATCCAACGAAACCAGGTCAACCAATCCAACCAGGAACACCTGTAACACCTGATAAACCAGGGGAAGATACGCCAATCATCTATGTACCAAAAACAAATGATGTGACGCAACCAACAAAACAAACGGTAACGTTTGAAGGAGCTGGTTCAACCACACCAAAAAGATGATAGTTCAGCGACTATACCTTTCACAGGTAAGAAGAATCAAGCAGATGGTACAACAACATGGACTGAAAAGAGCCATACTTATGGTAAGGTATCTGTTCCAGTAATTCCAGGTTACTACGCTGATAAGACAGAAGCTGGTGGCAAGACAGTTACTCCAGAAAATCCTGAAGCTACAGATAAAGTGGTTTATAAGGAACTCGGTAAGATCATTCCAGTTGACCCAGATGGAAACCCAATTCCCAAATGCGCCAACTCCACACATACTGAACGATCCAAACGATCCAACTAAAGGCGTGTGACTCAACTCCAGTTAGTCCCAGGTTACGTGACAGACATTCCAAATGTAACACCATCTAACCCAGGAGCTGATACCCCTGTTGTCTACCGTAAGGCAGACCAAAAAGCAGTAATCAAATACGTTGACCAAACAACAGGTCAAACCCTTGCCAATGATCAAGTCGGTGGTAAATCAGGTGAGGCAATCAACTACTCAACTCCGGACAAGATCAAGTATTATGAAGATCGTGGCTATGTTCTTGTAAGCGATGAATTCCAGCAGGAGTTCACTTCGATAACGATGCATCAGTAGATCAAACCTGGACAGTAACCTTGAAACACGGTGAAACTCCAGTTGACCAAACGATCCACATAATCCAACGGATCCAATCAATCCAAACGATCCAAACAGTCCTCAGTACCCAGCGACGATCAATGGAAGAAAGATGTTACATCTACTGTTAAGTATGTGGTATCAGATGGTAAGGTAGCAGCCCCAGCAGATCATGTTGAAAACGCAACATGGACACGTACCCTTACCTTGGATAAAGTCACAGGTAAAGAACTTTCAGCGACACCATGGGCATCAGATAAGACAGCCTACGCTGCAGTTCCAACGCCAAGTTTGACAGGATATACGCTGATAAAGCGCGTTAGCTTCTAAGGCAGTTACTCAAGAAAAACCTTGAAGAAACTGTTACTTACAAAACCACTTGGAAACTTGGTTCCAAAACCAGAGAAACCAAATGATCCAAACTTCCCATCAACACCAGAAGTGAAGTATCCGAACGATCCAACAGACCCAACGAAACCAGGTCAACCAGTTGTTCCTAATGTACCAGGTTATGAACCACACCTTCCAGATCCAAACGATCCAACGAAACCAGGTCAACCAATCCAACCAGGAACACCTGTAACACCTGATAAACCAGGGGAAGATACGCCAATCATCTATGTACCAAAAACAAATGATGTGACGCAACCAACAAAACAAACGGTAACGTTTGAAGGAGCTGGTTCAACCACACCAAAAGATGATGTTCAAAGCGACTATACCTTCACAGGTAAGAAGAATCAAGCAGATGGTACAACAACATGGACTGAAAAGAGCCATACTTATGGTAAGGTATCTGTTCCAGTAATTCCAGGTTACTACGCTGATAAGACAGAAGCTGGTGGCAAGACAGTTACTCCAGAAAATCCTGAAGCTACAGATAAAGTGGTTTATAAGGAACTCGGTAAGATCATTCCAGTTGACCCAGATGGAAACCCAATTCCAAATGCGCCAACTCCACAATATACGAATGATCCAAACGATCCAACTAAAGGCGGTGTGACTCCAACTCCAGTTATCCCAGGTTACGTGACAGACATTCCAAATGTAACACCATCTAACCCAGGAGCTGATACCCCTGTTGTCTACCGTAAGGCAGACCAAAAAGCAGTAATCAAGTACGTTGACCAAACAACAGGTCAAACCCTCGCCAACGATCAAGTCGGTGGTAAATCAGGTGAGGCAATCAACTACTCAACTGCTAGGACAAGCATCAGGATTATGAAGATCGTGGCTATGTTCTGTAAGCGATGAATTCTCAGCAGGAGTTCACTTCGATACCGATGCATCAGTAGATCAAACTCGACAGTAACCTTGAAACACGGTGAAACTCCAGTTGGACCAAACGATCCACATAATCCAACAGATCCAATCAATCCAAATGATCCAAACAGTCCTAAATACCCAGCGACAGATCAATGGAAGAAAGATGTTACATCTACTGTTAAGTATGTGGTATCAGATGGCAGGTAGCAGTCCCAGCGGATCATGTTGAAAACGCAACATGGACACGTACCCTTACCTTGGATAAAGTCACAGGTAAAGAACTTTCAGCGACACCATGGGCATCAGATAAGACAGCCTACGCTGCAGTTCCAACACCAGGTTTGACAGGATACTACGTTGATAAAGCAGTGTTGCTTCTAAGGCAGTTACTCAAGAAAAACCTTGAAGAAACTGTTACTTACAAACCACTTGGAAAATTGGTTCCAAAACCAGAGAAACCAAATGATCCAAACTTCCCATCAACACCAGAAGTGAAGTATCCAAATGATCCAACTGATCCAGGTAAACCAGGTAAACCAGTTGTTCCAGACGTACCAGGCTACAAACCATACTTGCCAGATCCAAAAGATCCAAGCAAACCAGGTAAACCAGTAGAACCAGGAAAACCAATCACCCTGAAAAACCCAGGTGACGACACACCAATCATCTACGTACCAATCGTAAATGATGAAGAAAACCAACTAAACAAAACAGTTAAGTTTGAAGGAGTAGGCGATAAGACTCCAGGAGACAATGTCCAAGATGACTTTACATTTACTGGTAAAGAAAAACAAAGCTTCTGGAACTACAACATGGACTGAGAAGAGCTATACTTACGGTAAGGTATCTGTACCAGTAATTCCAGGTTACTACGCTGATAAGACAGAAGCTGGTGGTAAGACAGTTACTCCAGAAAATCTTGATAGTAGAGGTTGTTACCTACAAACCACTTGGAAGTTTGGTTCCAAAATCTGATGATCCTAAATTCCCATCAACACCAGATGTGAAATATCCAAATGATCCAACTGATCCAACTAAAACCAAGTAAAACCAGTTGCTAAAATGTACCAGGTTACAAACCATACTTGCTGCATCCAAAAGATCGAGCAAACCAGGTAAAACCAGTAGAACCAGGTATGAGCTCCAAAACCTTCCAACAAATCCAGGTGATGATACTCCAATCATTTACGTACCAGTAACTCCAGAGAAACCAGTGACTCCAGAGAAAACCAACCTCATACAGAAAATACTACTCAGTTGCCAAATACTGGTACTGAAGATCATACTAGCTTTAGCAGCACTTGGACTTCTTGGAGTAATGAGTGGATTTGGACTTGTAGTTCGTAAGAAAAAGAAGATTAAAATAAAAATTTAATCCCATTGAAATTACTTCGGACCAGATGATAGAGTCTATAGGATTAAGAGGACAAACATTTTAAGAATGTTTGTCTTCTTTTTAGTTATCAAATTTGTATCTCACATACCTTACAATACTGTATAGAGATAATTTTGTATGCGTAATACTCAAAATGAATCAAACTTTCAAATTTTTATGTCTAAATTTCGCAAACTAACTTCTAGAGAAATTAGCCAAATTACCCAAAATGTGTTTTTAGCCAGATTTATCGGCATTAGTCTAGCTTTTATCAATGGAAAAATGTTATAATAGACTGTATTTAAAAATTTTAAGGAGAAATGACAGAATGTCTGTATCATTTGAAAACAAAGAAACAAAACCGTGGTGTCTTGACTTTCACTATCTCTCAAGACCAAATCAAACCAGAATTGGATCGTGTATTTAATTCAGTAAAGAAATCTCTTAACGTTCCTGGTTTCCGTAAAGGTCATCTTCCACGTCCTATCTTTGACCAAAAATTTGGTGAAGAGTCACTTTACCAAGACGTTATGAACGCTCTTTTGCCAAACGCTTATGAAGCAGCTGTAAAAGAAGCTGGTCTTGAAGTCGTTGCACAACCAAAAATTGACGTAACTTCTATGGAAAAAGGTCAAGACTGGGTTATCACTGCTGAAGTTGTTACAAAACCTGAAGTTAAATTGGGTGACTACAAAAACCTTGAAGTATCAGTTGATGTAGAAAAAGAAGTAACTGATGCTGATGTTGAAGAGCGTATCGAACGTGAACGCAACAACTTGGCAGAGTTGGTTATCAAGGAAGCTGCTGCTGAAAACGGCGACACTGTTGTTATCGACTTCGTTGGTTCTATCGACGGTGTTGAATTTGACGGTGGAAAAGGTGAAAACTTCTCACTTGGACTTGGTTCAGGTCAATTTATCCCTGGATTTGAAGACCAATTGGTAGGTCACTCAGCTGGCGAAACTGTTGATGTTGTAGTAACATTCCCTGTAGACTACCAAGCAGAAGACCTTGCAGGTAAAGAAGCTAAATTCGAGACAACTATCCACGAAGTGAAAGCTAAAGAAGTTCCAGCTCTTGACGATGAACTTGCAAAAGACATCGATGAAGAAGTCGAAACACTTGCTGAATTGAAAGAAAAATACCGCAACGAATTGGCTGCTGCTAAAGAAGAAGCATACAAGGATGCAGTTGAAGGTGCAGCAATCGATAAAGCAGTTGAAAATGCTGAAAATCGTAGAACTTCCAGAAGAAATGATCCACGAAGAAGTTCACCGTTCAGCAAATGAATTCCTTGAAACTTGCAACGTCAAGGTATCAACCCTGACATGTACTTCCAAATCACTGGAACTACTCAAGAAGACCTCACAAACAATACGAAGCAGAAGCTGAGTCACGTACGAAGACTAACCTTGTTATCGAAGCAGTTGAGAAAGCTGAAGGATTTGACGCTACTGACGAAGAAATCCAAAAGAAATCGAGCAATTGGCTGCAGATTACAACATGGAAGTTGCCTGGTACAAAACTTGCTTTTGTCAGCTGATATGTTGGAAACACGATATCACAATCAAAAAGTTGTTGAATCGATCACAAGCACTGCAACAGTAAAATAATCTGAAAAGATAAAAGCCCACCGGATTGGTGGGTTTTTCATACTTTATTTTCCGAAAAATTCTTGTAGGTCTTCTGGCTAATCCTAATCATAGCTGGATACTAGTCCAGTTTTTCTTCGGTTAGAAATATAGGATTGTCAGTGTGTGTTGAGATGGCGTATCGGCTGCAAGTTGGTTTGTTTCCTCTGCATTCTCCATTAGGGTCAGCGAAACGTTCAATTAGATAGGTCTTTGCGTGCTGTCCCTGATGCTTGCTGTCATAGTCAGGTCTGTATTTCGCCCAGTAAAAATCAGTTTACTTTTGGCCCGGAGTGATAGCAGTGTAGATGAGATTGCGCTCCAGCATGCGTTTGCTAGCACTAGTAATCGGAAGAATCACAACAGGAAACTCTGCTACCCTGAGACTATGGATACCATGGCATAGGCTAGCGAATCTTGTACCATCTCATTTCGAGGATAGGAAACCTCATTACCATCAAAAGTCGATGACAATTTCATCTTGCTTGGATTCAGTGTATTTTCCTGGAATCAAGTCTGTGATATAGCCCAAGTCTCCGTTAAAGACATTGACCTCTGCATCGTTGATCTAGGTGAATGACCTTATCTCCTGTTCGATAGTGGTACTGAGGAGCTTCAAAGCTAAGCTGGTCTTTTGTGAGGATTAAGGAGGTCTTGCATGAGCTGGTTGATGGCATCAATACCAGCAGTTCCACGGCACATAGGGGCAAGAACCTGAATATCACGAGCAGGGATGCCACTTCTGATAGCAGCACCTAGGATTTTTTCAATGCTAGCAGGGATATGGTTACTAGCGATTTCAAAGTAGGAGCGATCTGCTTTTTTCTGGGTGAAGTCTGCAGGCCATATTCCCTGACGAATCTGACTGGCAAGCGTGACGATGGTTGATTCTTCGCTCTGACGGTAGATTCGTTCCAAACGTGTTTGAGGAATACTTGAAATCTGGAGCAAGTCAGCCAAGACTTGACCAGGACTAACCGATGGCAGCTGGTCGCTATCACCAACGATAAGGATTTTACTGTTAGAGGAGATGTTGGAAAAGAGCTGGTTGGCTAGCCAAGTATCTACCATAGAAAACTCATCTACAATGATAAAGTCAGCATCCAGATAATCTTCCAGATGGCTGGTGTCGTCATCTCCAGTCATACCCAAATGGCGGTGAATGGTAGCACTAGGTAGACCTGTTAGCTCATTCATGCGACGGGCTGCGCGACCAGTGGGAGCGGCTAGGAGAATGGGCAAATTGCTCTTTCTCTTGAGGTCTAGTCCTTCTAAGAGAGCATAGACAGCGATAATGCCGTTGATAACAGTGGTCTTACCTGTACCAGGCCCACCTGTAAGGATAAAGACCTTGTTTTGGATAGCATCGCAGATGGCCTGTTTTTGAATACTATCATACTCAATTCCCAGTTCTTCCTCAACAGTTGTGATATGGTCTTGAATAGTCTCTAGATCCTGTTTTTTACTCTGTCCTTTTTCGAGGATTCTGATGAGTTGGCTGCGAATCCCTTCTTCTGCAAAAAAGAGGCTATTATCAAAAATTTTGGTATCAATCTGCTGGACTTTATCTTCTTCAATCAGATAAGCAAGTTCTTGGGCAATTTGACTCTGGATCTAGTTCGACTGGACGGGAGGATTCTAGAAGGTTGAGGGTTTGCTCCAACAAGTCTCTAGCTTCCATATAGGTATCTCCCGTTTCCATGCAACCTTGAAAGAGACTATGGACAAGACCAGCACGGAAGCGTTCGGGAGCTTGACTCTCAATTCCCAATTCTTGGGCCAGTTGGTCAGCAATGGTAAATCCCAAGCCCTTGATATCCTCAACCAGTTGATAGGGATAATTCTCGACAATCTCTAGAGTTTCTTCCTTGTAAAAGTCTTGAATCTGAAAGGCCAGTTTATTAGGAATGCCGTAGTTGGCTAGCTTGGCTAAGACCATCTCTGTTCCGTAATTAAGACGAAGGGTTGAGACGAAGGCTTCACGATTTTTAGCAGAGAGTCCAGAGATAGACTGGAGTTTGTCTGGATTTTTCTAAGATTTTGTCAATAGTGTTATCTCCGTAAATATCCACAATTTTTCTGAGCTGTTTTTGAGTCCAATCCCTTTAAAATGGCTACTGAGAAATACTTGACCAAGCCCTTACTAGTCGGCTTTGGCTCTCTCATAGTGAGTCATTTGTAGCTGTTCCCCATACTTGGAGTGTTGGACAATTTGCTCCTCAAAAGTGTATTCCTCCCTTCAATGATATCAGCCATAGTACCTGTGACAATGATTTCATAATCATCAAAGTCTTCAGCATTGGTATCATCAATATCTAGGAGCAAAATGCGGAAAAATTGCTGACATTTTTCAAAAAAATAATGCGTTCAATGGTGCCTGAAAAATAAACTTCCATAAAATTCTCACAATAGTGTCTGAGAAAATTTATCCCAGATTTAGTCAAAATAGAATGAGAAGAGGCTGAGATGGAAAATTCTCGAGCCTCTTCCTAGTTTTTAAAATGTTCCGATACGCTTGAGTGGCCATGAAGCGGAATTTGGCTCACCAGTGATATCTTTTTGCCTTAAAGGTACCAACATGTCGACTGTCGCTAGATACCAGACGGTCATCACCAGTAGGAGGTATTCTCCTTCTGGAACAGTGAAGGTGAAGCTAGTGTTGTAATTAACATCTAGGGTAAAGGCCTGAGCCTTTTGGGCAATGGTTCTAAAGTATTCGCCCTTTTTTCCATCCCAACCAGTTCCAGTATAGGTGCTTTGGAGCTTATCTTCCTTGAAACGCTTAAGGTATTCTGCTAGATAAGGCTCATCAGTTTCTTGACCATTGATATAGAGCTTGTCGCTCTCGTAACGAATGGTATCTCCTGGCATACCGATGACTCGCTTAACGATGTCCTTGTTCCCGTCGTCTTCATGGGCAACCACGATATCAAAACGATTGATTGGGAGATGTTTAACCACAAAGAGGACTTCTCCATCTGCTAAGGTAGGATCCATTGAATGTCCTTCTACACTGACATTCCTCCAGAGAAAGAGACGACTAAGGGCGATAAGAGTGATAATGAGGATAAAACTCCACTCTTTTAAAAACGATTTAAAATATTTCATAATTTACCTTTCTAGCAGTTTTTTTGCTTTTTCAGTATTTTTAAAGTGTAGTTTGGCGCAGAAGTTGAGTCCCTGCCTACCATAAGCACGAAGGATTTGGCTAGCTACCTTATCAGAAGCTGTTCCAGCTCCGCTTGGAAGTTGATAGCCAAGTTCTCTACCCAGATTTTCGAGATTCTCTAGAAAGATCACGCGCAATGATAGAGCTTATCTGCGACAGCCAAGTACTTACCTTCGGCTTTTTCCTCTAGACTGACTGGATTAGAAAAATGATTTAGTCATTTTTAAGTACTTTTCATAGTTCTGAGCACTAGTGAAGGCATCGATAACAATCTTTTCTGGCTGGACTCCTTTTGGAGGAGGAGAAAAATCGCTTGATTGTGCAGAGCTACCTTTACGGAAACGGCATTGTAGCGCTCACCGATGACTTCATTATACTTACTTGGAGAAAGAAGAAGCGCTTGGTGCTGGATTCTCTCCTTAAGCAGAGGAGCAAGCTGACGAATCTTTTGGTCTGTCAGAGTCTTAGAATCCCCTACACCTAGTTTTCGTAGAAAGTCATGCTGGTCAGGAGTCACAAAGGATGCTACTACAGCCAGACCACCGAAATAGGAACCATTCCCCACCTCTATCTGTTCCAATCAATGGGAAATTTTTGTCCCTAGTTCCTTGACTGACCTGATAACCAAAAACTGGCATAGTTTTCAGCCATCTCTCCTGAAGCAAGACCTTTCCAGAAGTATAGACGGAAACACTTGCCTGCGGAAACTTGAAAAAGTAGCGAATATAAGGATTTTTACTAGGAGTCAGTGCCTGTTCATATTGCTGAACAAAGACTTGGATTTCCTTTTCACTCGGGGTTAATGTAATACTTGCCATAGTTCTTATTGTACCATAAAAGCCGTAGAATTGGTAAAAACTGACAAACTTAGTGAAATTTGGTATAATATCGTGAGGTGAATTTTATGGCAAATTTAAATCGATACAAGTTTACATTCGGCAAAAAAACATTAACCCTAACAACTGAGCATGACAACCTCTTTATGGAGGAAATTGACAAGGTCGCAACAGAAAAATATGAAGCAATCAAAGAACAAATGCCTGGAGCGGATGATGAGACAATCGCTATTTTATTAGCAGTCAATAGCTTGTCAACTCAACTCAGTCGTGAAATTGAATTTGATGATAAGGAGCAAGAATTAGACGCCCTTCGTCATCAGGTTATAGCGACTAAACAAGAGCATAGCAAGATTGAGGATTCCCTATGATTTCCGTCTTTCTTTTATTGGTTCTGGCTTGGAGTTTTTATATCGGCTATCGCAGAGGCTTGGTCCTACAAGTCTATTATCTCCTAGCTACAATCGTCTCAGCTTATTTTGCGGGGAATTTTTATCAGTCATTGGGAGAAAAATTTCATTTGTTGATCCCATATGCAAGTCCACAGGAAGGACAGGGAACCTTCTTTTTCCCGTCAAATCAACTTTTCCAGCTGGACAAAGTCTTTTATGCAGGTCTTGGTTACCTCTTAGCCTTTACTATATTTTATTGCATTGGTCGTTTGCTGGGTCTCTTTCTTAATCTTCTACCGACTAAAAAGCTAGCGGGTCAATATTTCCGTATAGGCGCAGGAGTTTTATCAGTGGCTGTGACCTTATTTGTCCTCCAGATGATACTGACTATTCTTGCGACTGTTCCTTTACAAATTGTTCAAAATTCACTTGAAAACAGTTTTGTAGCTAAACATATTATCCAGAGTGTTCCCATCACTACTCATATGATTAAACAACTCTGGGTAACCAAAATAATCGGATAAAAAGGGCGGGAACAATTCCTAGCCTTTTGTTTACAATTTCATACTCTTCGGAAATCTCTTCAAACCACGTCAGCTTTGCCTTGGATTATATATGTGACTGACTTCGTCAGTCTTATCTACAACCTCAAAGCAGTGCTTTGAGGAACCTACGGCTAGCTTCCTAGTTTGCTCTCTGATTTTCATTGAGTATCAATAGTTTAGGAGCCTTTTTGAAAAGAGGAGAATTTTAAAAATTCGTTCTCTCATTACGAAGGAAAATAAAATGAATAAAAAGATACTAGAAACATTAGAATTTAATAAGGTCAAGGCTTTATTTGAGCCCTATCTTTTGACGGAACAAGGATTAGAGCAGTTGAAAGAACTTGCTCCGACTGATAAAGGAGACAAGATTAGACAAGCTTTTGCAGAGATGAAGGAAATGCAAGAACTCTTTGTCGAGCATCCTCATTTCAGCATTTCTGCAACAAAAGATATTGCAGCGACCTCCCAAACGTTTGGAAATGGGTGCTGATCTCAACATCGAGGAATTTCTCCTTCTCAAACGTGTCATCTTTGCCAGTCGTGAATTGCAGAATTTTTTTATGACAATCTTGAAAAATGTACGTTTAGAACACCTAGCTAACTGGTTTGAGAAACTTCATGATTTTCCACATTTACAGGGAAATCTACAAGCTATCAACGAAGCTGGATTTATTGAGAACTTTGCTAGTGAGGATTTGGCACGAATCCGTCGAAAAATCCATGACAGTGAGAGCCAAGTCCGTGATGTCTTGCAAGATCTTCTAAAACAAAAGGCCCAGATGTTGACTGAAGGTATCATCGCAAGTAGAAATGGTCGCCAAGTTCTTCCAGTCAAAAATACTTATCGTAACAAGATTGCTGGTGTAGTACATGATATCTCTGCCAGTGGGAACACTGTCTATATCGAACCGCGTGAAGTAGTCAAGCTGAGTGAGGAGATTGCAAGTCTACGTGCAGATGAACGCTATGAGATGATACGTATCCTCCAAGAACTCTCTGAGCGAGTAAGACCGCACGCGGCAGAAATCGCAAATGATGCCTGGATTATTGGACATTTAGACTTGATTCGGGCTAAGGTTCGCTTTATCCAAGAGACGGAGGCAGTAGTACCTCAAGTATCTGAGGGACAGGAGATTCAACTCCTTCACGTTCGTCATCCCTTGGTGAAGAATGCCATCGCAAATGATGTGCACTTCGGCAAAGAATTAACAGCTATCGTCATCACTGGTCCCAATACTGGTGGTAAGACTATCATGCTGAAGACCTTAGGTTTGACGCAATTGATGGCCCAGTCTGGACTGCCAATTCTAGCCGATAAGGGCAGTCGTGTAGGGATTTTCGAGGAGATTTTCGCAGATATCGGGGACGAACAGTCCATCGAACAAAGTCTCTCAACCTTCTCTAGTCACATGACCAATATCGTTGATATTCTGGGTAAGGTCAATCAGAACTCCCTCTTGCTACTTGATGAGCTTGGAGCAGGAACAGATCCCCAAGAAGGTGCTGCCCTTGCCATGTCTATCCTAGAAGACTTGCGCCTGCGTCAGGTCAAAACTATGGCAACCACTCATTATCCTGAACTCAAGGCCTACGGGATTGAAACAGCTTATGTTCAGAATGCCAGCATGGAATTTGATACAGCTAGCCTGCGCCCGACCTATCGCTTTATGCAAGGCGTACCTGGTCGAAGCAACGCCTTTGAGATTGCTAAACGTCTAGGCTTGTCAGATGTCATCGTAGGCGATGCCAGCAAGCAGATTAATCAAGACAATGATGTCAATCGTATCATTGAGCAATTAGAAGAGCAGACACTTGAAAGTCGGAAAACGTCTTGAGAATATCCGCCAAGTCGAGCAAGAAAAACTCAAGATGAATCGCGCCCTTAAAAAACTCTACAATGAACTCAATCGTGAGAAGGAAACAGAACTCAATAAGGCACGTGAGCAAGCTACTGAGATTGTTGACTTGGCTCTAGCTGAGAGCGATGATATTCTTAAAAATCTCCATAGCAAATCACAACTAAAACCACATGAGATAATTGAAGCCAAGGCTAAGCTCAAAAAATTAACCCCTGAAAAAGTAGATCTTTCTAAAAAACAAGGTCCTACAAAAAGGCTAAGAAAAAACGAGCTCCAAAAAGGTTGGGAGATGATATTATCGTTTTAAGCTATGGTCAACGTGGTACCTTGACCAATCAACTCAAGGATGGCCGTTGGGAAGCACAGGTTGGCTTGATTAAGATGACACTTGAAGAGAAAGAATTTGACTTGGTTCAAGCCCAGAAAGAAGCGCCAGTCAAGAAGAAACAAGTCAACGTCGTCAAACGTGCAGCAGGCAAAGGTCCACAGGCTCGACTAGACTTCGTGGCAAACGCTACGAGGAAGCTATGGAAGCCTTTTGATGCCTTTTATTGACCAAGCCCTGCTCAACAATATGGCCCAAGTCGACATCATCCATGGTATCGGTACAGGTGTCATCCGTGAAGGGGTGACTAAGTATCTGCAAAGAAACAAACAAGTCAAGAGCTTTGGCTATGCACCACAAAATGCAGGTGGATCTGGCGCAACCATTGTAACCTTTAAGGGGTAAAGCGAAAATCATGAAAATTTGATTCAAGATAAACCACCTTTACCTGCAAGATAATCTGTTACAGCCTTTTCTTTTAACTCTGAACTATATTTCTTCCAGCTATGACGCTCCTTGAGGCCTTCTACACCCTCTGTTTGATACTTACGAATCCAATTTCTGATTGTGTCACCATTTACTCCAAATGCTTTGGTCAAAATAGATATTGACTTCCCTTGTTCAAGGTAAAGATGAACAACTTCTAACTTCTCCTCCACTGATTTCGGACCTCTTTTTGACATACGAAAACTCCCCCTGTAGTTTCTAGTGAAATTTTGTTTTTTTCACTGTCCACTATAAGGGGAGTATATCAAACTTTAGTAGTAAGCAAAAGGGGGGCAAAAATATTATAGTCAATTGAAATAAGAACAAGACTATATTGTGCCACTTTCAAGTGGTGTAGTTATCGGTGTAGGAGTCTTGGCTTGTGTGGGAATTGGTTTTCTTTTTCCTGAAGCCAACAAGTAAGAAGAATAATACAAAAAATCTCGAGATTTTCTCGAGACTTTTTCTTTATTGACCTGCGTAATATTTTTTTGAATTCCTTAACGATACCTGCAACCAATCTGTTTTGGTAGGCGTCACTGCGGACTTGTTGATTCTCATTGAAATTATCAATATAGCCCAATTCCAATAGAACAGCTGGTTTATCAGTTTCTCGAAGGACAGCAAAACTAGTTTGTAGGAGTCCTGCATCCTTAGCACCAGTTTCAGCTAGTAGTGAAGAGTGGATATCGGCAGCCAGGCGATTGCTTTCACTGATACGGTCAGGGTGGTTATGCCAGTACGGATTGATCTTAGCACGATAGCCACTGTCTTCTTCGTAAGAGTAAGTTTGAATACCAGATCTCCCTGAAGCAGGATTCCGCTTGCATTGAAGTGAATACTGATGAACATGTCTGAGTCCGTTTTGTTAACCATTTTTGAACGTTCAGTGACAAAGTCGACATAGACATCACTATCTCTCGAAGAAAGAACGGTATAACCAAGACCCTGGAGTTCCTTACGTAGTTTTTGATAAATTTGCATGGTTAGGTCTTTTTCCTGAGTGTTATAATAAACAGCACCAGGATCTTTTCCACCATGACCTGGATCTAAGAAAACAGTTTTCGTGTATTTCCCTTTTTCAAATCCACGACTTTCTGGAATTTCACCAATCCATTTTCCATTACTTTGGAACTGAAATGAGTTGTTACCGTTTATTTTTCTGAGTTCCCAGTAACATAGACGCCATTTTCATCTCAGATAGTACGAGCATTATAGTAGCTATCAAAAATCCATTCACTTTTTGCCATGTAACCACCTGACTTGAGGTAGTAAGAGCCGATCCATTCACGCGCTGCATATGCACCACCAGATTTTAAGTAGAACCAGCTATTATAGTTTTTATCGAAAATCCATTCTTTTTCGGCCATAGCTCCGCTAGCTTTTAGATAGTAGCTACCTATCCATTGGTTATTGGCCATAATACCTTCTTTGTTAAAATAGTACCACGAGCTACCGACTTTTTCCCATTTCTCTTGAGTTGGACGACCAGATGTTTGGGCGAAGTACCATTTTCCTTCTAAATAAACCCAGGACCTTTCAGCCATAGCTCCACTATTGAGAGAAGGTATCCGTTAAAAATTGTCTTACTTAGCATGATACCATCTTTGTCAAAGTAGTACCAAGAACCACCAATTTTTTCCCACTTGTTTTTGATGACTTTACCAGAAGCAAGTGCATAGTACCATTGTCCATCTTGTTTTACCCAAGCACTCTCAGCCATGGCGCCGCTATTCGTTAATAGATAGCCGTCAAAAATTGTGTTGCTGAGCATGACACCGTCTTGGTCAAAATAGTACCAGACACCACCAATCTTTTCCCATTTTTGTTGAGAAATTTTTCCATAAGCGTTAGCGTAATACCATTTATCTTGGAGTTTACTCCAACCAGAATCGACCATAGCCCCGCTACTAGTCAGGATATATCCGTCAAAAATAGTATCGCTCAACATGATTCCATCTTTGTTGAAGTAGTACCATTTTCCGTGGATTTTTTTCCAGTTTAGAACAGGGGCATTATTTTCATAGAAGCGCCAGATATTTTCCTCGAATACCCAACCATCTTTTTGGACTTCAGGAGCCTTGTCTTCTTCTTTCTTAGCTGGATTTGTTGTTTGATTGGCATTTGCCTCAGTTGAAGGTTCAGTTTCCTTGGCCGGGAGACTGTTTTTCTCCACTTTGTCAGTAGAGGTTTCACTGTGTGTTGTTTCTACTGGGGTAGACTGTGCTTGGTTTTCCTCAGCATAGCTAAGGTTGGTTGTTAGACCAAATACTGAAAGCGTAATGGCACTTGCCAAGAGCGTTTTTTCACTTGATTTATCTCCTATTTTACTTTTTTTATAATTTTATCAGAAAAGTGCCTCAGATGGAACATTTAGTGGCCAAGATCGAGGTGCTGGTGGGCTATATTGTAATAGTTGACTATTTCATCACGAAAATTTGAACAATCATGATGATATAGATGAGCAGTGTTAGTAAAAATCCAGCTCGCCAAAAGAATTTAATAAATTTGGGATAATAAAAGCTACGTCTTTTGTTTAAGAAGAAAAAGACTAACACAATTGCTAGTATTGATAAGGCCGTTCCCAATACTGGAAGTTGATTGTGTGTAAACATCTTAGCCGTAATCAAATAATATTCAAAAATTAGAAAAGGAAAAGCTAAATCAGCAGCATTGATGCCCCTTTTCTTTAACTTAAAGAGTCTGCTTAAAATAATCGCCAGAGCTAAGGTTAGTACCAAAAGCAAGATGGAAGCAAGTTTCATTAAAATCATACCATTATTGTATCATAAAATTTTGAGAATAGAAAAGTAAATTCCGTGATTTATCACTGTTTTAGCAAAAAATCATTGGTAAGAAACAGATTTTATAATTCCTGCTTGAACAGAATGAATCATGTGTTCGGTACGATGATAGTTTGAACTCTCAATATAAATCTTTTTATGTTCAACATAGAAAATATATATTAGTCAGAAGTGAAGAATAGTAGTAGAATGAGTAGCAAATAAAACAAAGGAGTTTCTTATGAAATTAGTTACGTTATGGTCAAAACTCTCACTAGGAATCCAATTATTGGTGGCTTTGGTCTTGGGTGTGATTGCTGCAGTCATCTGGCCACAATTTGCAGGCTTTTATCAATTTTTAGGACAAGCCTTTATTAAATTGATCAATATGGTCTATCATTCCGCTAATCTTTCCTACTATCGTTGTTGCTGTAGCTGGTGTTATCGGGAAAAAATCTTTTGGGAAAATCTTGACCAAGAGCTTGGTTTACTTTTTTGCCGTGACAACTGCAATTACGCTCTTGTTTGTATTTGCTAGTTACTTTTTGGGATTTGGACAAGGTGTGAACATTGGTCAAACTGGTGGAAACCTTGATGGAATTGCCAATAATGTCAAATTTAGCGAATTTTTGCTTGGTTTTATTCCATCAAATATCGTCAAGTCTCTTTCAGAAGGTGCTCTTTTGCCAATTATCGTGTTTTGCTATCTTTCTTGGTTACGGAATTGGTAACCTTAAATCTGATAAATCTCAGAAAATCATCGAAGGTTTCCAAATCTGGATTGAGGCTATTTATAAGATTGTTACAGTGATTGTCAAACTTTCACCGATTGGCATTTTTGGATTTATCGCTAAAGATGTTGCAACGACTGGTGTTGACAAATTGATTGGACTTGGTCAATTTGTAATCGGAACTTACTTGGCTTACGCTGTTTTGGTTCTCCTATTTTCCTTTGATTGCTCTATTCTTTAAAAGTACCATATTTGTCAGCCTTTCGTGAAAATTGGAGTCTCTTGACACTGGCTTTTGTTACTGGTAGTTCTAGTGTTGTCTTGCCATCACTTCTTAAAGATTTGAAAAAACAGGGGCATGACGAGCATACAATTGATTTAGTTGTTCCTTTAGGATATACTTTTAACTTAGAGGGAGCAGCAGTTTATTTCTCAGTAGCGACAATCTTTATCGCGCATGCCTACGGCATTCAATTTTCTTTATCAAGTCTCTTGTTTACTGTTTTGCTTTTGACCTTGATTGGAAAAACTGCAGCAACCGTACCATCAGGAGCTATCGTGGTTCTACTAGCTGCAGCACCTCAACTGGGCTTGCCAGTTGAAGGAGTAGCCTTGATTTTTGCAGTTGATTTCTTTGTCAATGCCGGCCGTACTATGATCAATGTTTTGGGTCAAATCTTAACAGTTAGCGTTATTGAAAAAACAGAAGGATATATTTTAGAAGAAGAAAAGGAAAGACAATTATCAGTCAGCTTTTTCTTAAGGAGATATGAGTAATGAGTGAAGCAAAAGTTTATGTAATCCATGAGAATCTTGAATGGACCCAGCATTTGGTCAAATGGTTGGAAGAGTTAGAAGTCCCTTATGAACTTTGGGATTTGTCTAGTGGGGATTTTAGATTTGCAAAGCCAACCTCCACAAGGTATCTTTTACAATCGCATGTCCGCATCCTCTCACACCAGAGGGCATCGCTATGCACCAGAATTTACAGAGCAGGTGATTACTTGGTTAGAAGCACACGGACGCAAGGTTGTGAATGGAACTGGTGCTATCAACCTAGAAATCAGTAAAGTTAAACAATATTTGAAGTTAAACGAGTCGGGCATTGAGACTCCTGCGACAGTTGCAGTTTTGGGTCAAGAAAATATCATTGAAGCAGCAAGAAAATTGAACATCTATCCTTTGATTACCAAGCACAATCGAGCAGGTAAAGGCTTAGGAGTTCAACTCTTCCAAAATGAAGAAGAACTTGAAGCCTATGTCAATAGTCCCCTCTTTGAACCTTCAGTGGACGGGATTACCTTGCTACAAGCTTACATCAAACCAAGTGATGGACGTATCCGTCGTTCAGAGTTTATCAATCAAAAGTTCCTCTACACTGTTTCAATCGACTCTTCAGATGGTTTCCAACTTTGTCCAGCAGATGGTTGTCAAATCGGCAAGAGACCAGAAAAACTAGAAACGTCTGAGAAATTCCAGATTACAGAACCTCTACCAGATGGCCGAAGAGAAGCTTATGAGAATTTCTTGAAAAATGTTCAGATTGAAGTTGCGGCGATTGAATGGGTTCAATCAGAGAGTGGAGATATTTATGTCTATGATGTAAATACCAACACCAACTACAATCCTACCGCAGAAAAAAATGCCAATATTTTTGCTCACCAACATTTGGCTCAGTATCTAAAAACAGAATTGCAAGCCCTAACGAGTGGACAATAAAGTAGGAAATTCAAAAATCCCCCAGTATCAAATAACTGGGGGATTGATTTATTTATACTCTTCGAAAATCTCTTCAAACCACGTCAGCTTCCATCTGCAACCTCAAAATAGTATTTTGAGCTGACTTCGTCAGTTCTATCCACAACCTCAAAACGGTGTTTTGAGCAACCTGCGGCTCGCTTCCTAGTTTGCTCTTTGATTTTCATTGAGTATTAATCGATAAAAAATTATTGATTTGCTTTAAAGTCCGGGTCTTTTAGACTTTGAACACTGGCATTGATCACTGCACCGATAATCAATATCTTGGCAATGATAATAAACCAAAACATCATGACAACAACGATGATGGAACTGAAAAATCGAACGTCGACTAGATAGTTAACATAATTGTTGAAATAAGCTGAAAAGATTGTTAATAGAGATATGAGAGTAAGAAGTACGAATAGACTTCCAGGAAGGACGTAACGAATACGACCGACTTTCACATTCGGAAGGAAATAATAGAGCATGATCAAGATCGCAAAAAGAAAGGCATAAATCAGCGGTCCTGTAAAATCCTGTAAATATGCAAATAGAGAACTTTCGGATTTCCAGTAGTTTTTTAACAGATCCAATAACATATGACCAAACATACTTAGGAATAGAGCAAGTGCAAAGAGAATCTGTAATCCTAAACTAACCAGGAGACTCATCAGTTGGTGTGAGATAATTCCTCTATTTTTTGCAATTCCATAAGCTTTATTAAAAGATTTTTGGAGGAAATTCATGGATTTTGAGAAGGTCCAAAGGGCTGAGATAACTGCAAAACTCAAGAGCCCAGCAGATGGTTGCGTCAGCACTTCCCGAGCAATCTTTGCTACTACATCATAGATCGTATCTGGTAAAAATTCCTTTAGTGTGATCAAGAAATCAGAGATTGGAATTTGAAAATAAGGCAAGATATTGACAGCTATCATAAGCAAGGGGAAGATTGAAATCAACCAATAATAGGCCACAGCTACACTGGTTAATTCAATATCTGAAACACGATAGTAGTGCAAAAAAGCTTTCAATAAAGGCCTATTGGTTAGTTGTTTCCACAACTTTTTCATTGCATAATCCTCCTCAATAATAACCTAAATCTTAATTTCTGCGAACTAATTCCATCATATCATAAGGTAGTGTGTTAGCTGCTTCTTTTAGAGAATAGGTTTCTAGGTTGTTTACATTTTGTCGTAATTTTTTGGCATACTGGGCTGAGATGAGTTTTTGTTTTTCGTATTCAAAGATAGACTTACGTTCTAGATAGTAGCCTCTCAACATTTCATCGATGTTATTGGGTTTGATACGATTGATAACCCGTTCCACAAAGGCACCACTGGTAATATGACTGGTTTCACGAAGACGTGATTCCTGCATAAAGCTAATCAAGGAACTCTTATAAATCCCTTTCAGGTTTTCCAAACTTTCGATGATGATTTCAGTGTTGGCTAGATAGAGCTCTGCAATCTGATCATAATCGATGGCAAGAAGTCTTTGGTTTTCCTTGTCTCTCCAAGAACGAAAGGTTTTTCCAAATGTGACCAACTCATGAAGGAGAAAGCGCACAATCCGAATAGAAACAAGGAAGTAGTAGGTTAGGCGAGAAGCAAAGTTTCGCTTAATATTTTTCTCCATGCTTTTCAAGTACCGTTGATAAACACGATAACCTCTTTCACCGATTTTGCCTTCTTCATAGGCCTGTTCCAAACCATCGCTCTCGATACTGAGAATCAAGAGTTTAAGAGCTTCCCAGTCTTCCTGGATTTCCTTATTTTCCTGGCTGAGGATGAGGTTTTCAATCCGTCCGTGATAATTATCAATCGCAGCATAGAGAGGAACCTTGTTTTTTAGTATGGTCCAAATCTTTCTCTAACTCCATAGCAACATCGTTTAGGATAGCGATATGCATGAGATGATCCTTAGATGGCTCTTGCTCTTCCGAAAGGTGTGGCAAGACCAGTAATCCAGTAAGAAAACTGACAAGGGTTACACCTGCGACGAGGAAGAGAAGAAGAGGATATTCTTGTTCCAGATTAGTAGGTATCAAGAGGATGGTGGCGATAGACACTGTTCCTTTAACTCCAGAAAATGTCAAGAGAAGCATATCTTTTAACATACTTGTGGAGACTTTTTTTGAAGTTTCTTTAATCTCGAAACGCGTAAAAACCGTAAATCATCACAAAGCGGATAGCAAAGAGTAGGAAGGTTAAAAGGAAGACAGTGATGAGAAGAAGCACATTGTTATAAAAAGCACTCTTAAGAATCGGCTCCGCAATCATTTCCAGTTCCATTCCTAACAGAACAAAGACAGAACCATTGAGCATAAAGGTAACAGTGTGCCAAACGGTCTCAGTCACTGTATCCACTTGAGCTTCGAGAAGATTGATCTTTTTAAAACGACTGGCTTTTAAAATACCAGCGACAACGACCGCGATAATTCCAGAAACATGAATTCCTTCAGCTATGAAGAAGGTTAGAAGTGGTAAACTAAGATCCAGCAAGAGTTCACTGGCTATATCAGTAGCTCGAACACTGAGTAGAAAAGTATGGAGGAAACGATTGATTAAGGCTGTTATAAAGCCGACTGCAAACCCTCCAACGATGGAAATTGCTAATGAAGTACCAGCTTGGGTAAGTGAGAAAGTCCCTGTTGTCCATGCGATGAGAGCAACACGAAAGGCAATTAGCCCAGAAGCGTCATTTAACAGGCCTTCTCCTTTTAAGATATTTGAAATTCGTTTTGGAAAAGTAAAACGTTCAGAAAGGGAAGCAAAGGCAACCAGGTCAGTAGGACCAAGTGCAGCCCCTACGGCTAGGCAGGCAGCTAATGGTAAGCTCGCCCAAAGAACATGGGCAAGTCCTCCCATACTTAGAGTAGATATAAAGATGACAGGGAAAATTAGATAGAGAACGATTCTCCAGTGCTTTACGATAGAGGTTACATCTGCTTCTTGAGCTTCACGAAAGAGTAGTGGACCAATGACTAAAGCTAGAAACAACTCAGTATCTAAGTGATATTGGTTGTTGGGTAAGCAAAGACCAAGTCCGATTCCCAGAAGAATCTGAATCAGGGGCATGGGTAAAAAGGGAAGAAGTTTATTGGTCGTACTAGAAACAATGAGAACAAGTAAAAATATCAAGAGATAAAACAGTAAATCCATCTTCTACCTCCTTATTTTTGTTTTCGACAAGCTTCAAAAAGTTCTTTTTGTTCTTGGATTTTTTGATCAATTTTCGAGCAGTCTTTATGCTCGATTTTCTTCTGGCAACGTTCCATTTCAAGTGTTATCATTTTTTTCTTGATTTTCAGCATCTTCTTGCTCATATGAGCTTCATCTAACATACCAACTGCCCGTTCATGTTGGGTTGATTCGACAAATTTGTGACGTAGATTCTCTATTTTATCTCGTAGGTATTGTTTATCCATGTCGATACCTTTCTAATTTTTCAATCATAACTAAAAATGGTGGATTGTTGATTTGGTTGAGGGTACGATAGATCGTAGCAGTGTATTCTTGTTGTGGCAACTGACTGACAAAATCTAAGACAGCATCTCGCTCTATATCTCCGCCTTCATGCCCGTAGTAAATCATGATGGCTATTCGTCCACCTTTAACTAGCATTTGGCAAAGTTTATCCAGTGCTTTAATAGTTGTTTGAGGTTGGGTGATAATGCTTTTATCAGCTGAAGGAAGATAACCAAGATTAAAGATGGCTGCCTTAACTTCCCTTACAAACTGATCCACGGTTTCATGACCTTGTAGGATTAATTCTGCATTGGTCAAACCAGCTTCTTGTAGACGTTGACTAGTCTTTTCTAGAGCTTGTTCCTGTATATCGAAAAGCATAGACTTGTTTAGCTAACTTAGCTAGAAAAAGGGTATCATGGCCATTTCCCATGGTCGCATCAACGACAATATCCTCTTGGGTGATGACTTGGGCAAGAAAATCATGCGCTATTTCAAGTGGTCTTTTCATTCATAAACTCCTGTTTTACAGCCTTGCATCCTTGGACGCTACCACGTCGTCTCATTTCAGCCTCAATGCTATTTAGAACTTCCCATTTATTGAGACTCCACATAGGACCAATCAACATATCCCTAGGCGCATCACCCGTAATCCGATGGATAACGATATGCTTGGGAATAATTTCTAGTTGGTCACAGATGACCTTGACATATTCATCCTGACTCATGAGCTGCAAACGACCTTCATGATAATCCCTTTGCATCCGAGTATTGGTCATGAGGTGAAGTAGGTGAAGTTTAATCCCTTGGATATCATTGTCCCTTACACAACGCCGAACGTTTTCCACCATCATTTCATGAGTTTCACCTGGCAAACCATTGATCAAATGGGCAACAATCTCAATCTTCGGATACTTTTCGAAGTCGTTTGACTGTCTCCACGTAGAGTTCATAGGAGTGGGCGCGGTTAATCAATTCTGAAGTTTCTTCATAAGTAGTTTGTAAACCTAGTTCTACGGTAACATGCATTCGCTCTGATAATTCTGCCAAGTATTCAATTGTTTCATCAGGAAGGCAATCTGGTCGAGTTCCGATATTGATGCCGACAACCCCAGGTTCATTGATAGCTTGTTCATAGCGTTCGCGAATCACTTCCAGCTTTTCATGTGTATTGGTAAAATTTTGGAAGTAAACCAAATATTTTTTAACTTCAGGCCACTTACGGTGCATAAAGTCAATTTCCTTATAGAATTGCTCGCGAATAGGAGCATCAGGAGCAACGATTGCATCTCCAGAACCGGAAACCGTGCAAAAAGTACAGCCCCCATGTGCTACAGTTCCATCGCGATTGGGACAATCAAAGCCAGCATCAATAGGGACTTTAAAAGTTTTTTCTCCGAATAAATTTCGATAATAATCATTCAAGGTATTATAGGATTTCATAGCTAATATTATATCAAAAAAGCTCTACAAACTCAAAAAAGGTCAGTAAGAGAGAGCGTGCCTAGAAAGTGAAACGAAAGAAAAAGTCAAATTTTTTTTTATAAAAGCCTTTACAAAAAAATAAAAAGTGGTAAAATTAAAACATAAACACGCGCAAACGTTTTCGTAAAACGTTTGCCGAATAAATATAAAGGAGATTTGAATGATGAAAGATACATTCAAAAATGTCTTGTCTTTCGAATTTTGGCAGAAATTCGGTAAGGCTCTAATGGTGGTTATCGCTGTTATGCCGGCGGCTGGATTGATGATTTCAATCGGTAAGTCACTTGCAATGATTGACCCAAACCTTGCTCCCCTAGTTATTACTGGTGGCGTACTAGAGCAAATTGGTTGGGGGGTTATCGGTAACCTTCATATTTTGTTTGCCCTCGCTATTGGAGGAAGCTGGGCTAAAGAACGTGCTGGTGGTGCTTTTGCGGCCGGTCTTGCATTTATCCTTATTAACCGTATCACTGGTACAATCTTCGGTGTATCAGGGGATATGTTGAAAGATCCTAACGCTATGGTTTCAACAATCTTTGGTGGATCTATCAAGGTTGCTGATTACTTCATTAGCGTACTTGAGGCACCAGCACTTAACATGGGGGTATTTGTAGGGATTATCTCAGGTTTTGTTGGAGCGACTGCTTTTAACAAATACTACAACTTCCGTAAACTTCCTGATGCCCTTTCATTCTTTAACGGGAAACGTTTTGTACCATTTGTAGTTATTCTTCGCTCAGCAATCGCTGCAATTCTTCTTTCAGCTTTCTGGCCACTTATTCAGACAGGTATCAACAACTTCGGTATCTGGATTGCCAATTCACAAGAAACAGCACCAGTTCTTGCACCATTCTTGTATGGTACTTTGGAACGTTTGCTCTTGCCATTTGGTCTTCACCACATGTTGACTATCCCAATGAACTATACAGCTCTTGGTGGTACTTATGATATTTTAACTGGTGCAGCAAAAGGCACTCAAGTATTTGGACAAGATCCACTTTGGCTTGCATGGGTAACAGACCTTGTTAACCTTAAAGGTACTGATGCTAGCCAATACCAAACATTGCTCGATACAGTTCATCCAGCTCGTTTCAAAGTTGGACAAATGATTGGTTCATTCGGTATTTTGATGGGTGTGGCTGCTGCTATTTACCGTAATGTTGAAGCAGACAAGAAACACCAATACAAAGGAATGATGATTGCAACAGCTCTTGCAACATTCTTGACTGGTGTTACTGAACCAATTGAATATATGTTCATGTTCGTTGCAACACCTATGTATCTTGTTTATTCAGTAGTTCAAGGTGCTGCCTTTGCTATGGCTGACGTGGTTAACCTACGTATGCACTCATTCGGTTCTATCGAATTCTTGACTCGTACACCAATGGCGATCAATGCGGGTCTCGGTATGGATATTATTAACTTTATCTGGGTAACAGCGCTATTTGCAGTTATCATGTACTTCATCGCCAACTTCATGATTCAAAAATTCAACTATGCTACTCCAGGACGTAACGGAAACTACGAAACTGCTGAAGGTTCATCAGAATCTGCTGCTTCTGGTGAGTCAAAAGTTGCAGAAGCTTCTCAAGCTGTTAACATCATCAACCTTCTTGGTGGACGTGCTAACATCGTTGATGTTGACGCATGTATGACTCGTCTTCGTGTTACTGTAAAAGACGCTGAAAAAGTCGGAACAGAAGAACAATGGAAAGCTGAAGGAGCTATGGGACTTGTCATGAAAGGGCAAGGTGTCCAAGCTATCTATGGACCTAAAGCTGATGTTTTGAAATCAGATATTCAAGACCTTCTTGACTCAGGTGAAGTGATTCCTGAAACTCTTCCAAGTCAAATAGCATCATCTTCTAAAAATGCTGTTGTATATAAAGGTGTAACTGAAGAAGTTTATTCAGTTGCTGACGGTCAAGTGGTTGCCTTGGAACAAGTAAAAGACCCAGTATTTGCTCAAAAAATGATGGGTGATGGATTTGCGGTGGAACCAGCAAACGGAAACATTGTATCTCCAGTATCAGGTACTGTATCAAGTATCTTCCCAACTAAACACGCTCTTGGTCTTGTGACTGAAGCAGGCCTTGAAGTACTTGTTCACATTGGTTTGGACACAGTAAGTCTTGAAGGAAAACCATTTACAGTTCATGTTGCTGAAGGACAAAAAGTTGCGGCAGGTGATCTTCTTGTCACAGCTGACTTGGATGCTATCCGTGCAGCAGGACGCGAAACTTCAACAGTAGTTGTCTTCACAAATGGTGATGCGATCAAATCAGTTAAATTAGAACAAACAGGTTCTCTTGCTGCTAAAACAGCAGTTGCAAAAGTAGAATTGTAATATTTAGGAGGTTGGAAGCTGTTTCCAACCTCTTGTTTATAGGAGAAAAGCATGAAGTTTTTAACACTCAATACCCATAGTTGGATGGAAAAAGATCCTGAACAAAAGTTCCAACTTTTACTTCAAGATATACTTAAAAACAGTTATGATTTGATTTGTTTTCAGGAAATCAACCAGGAAATCACCTCAGCGCAAGTAGAAGCTGGTGCACTTTATCAGCCATTACCATCGGCTGAGCCGATTCATCAAGACCACTATGTGCGACTTTTGGTAGAGAAGTTGGCTGAGCAAGGTCAAAACTATTATTGGACTTGGGCCTACAACCATATCGGTTATGATCGCTATCATGAGGGTGTGGCAATCCTATCTAAAACACCAATTGAAGCTCGTGAAATTTTGGTTTCAGATGTCGATGATCCGACAGATTACCACACTCGTCGTGTTGCTCTAGCAGAGACAGTAGTTGAAGGTAAAGAACTTGCAGTTGCCAGTGTCCATCTCTCTTGGTGGGATAAAGGCTTTCAAGAGGAATGGGCGCGCTTTGAAGCAGTTCTGAAAGAATTGAATAAGCCACTCTTGCTAGCAGGTGATTTTAATAATCCTGCAGGTCAAGAGGGCTACCAAGCTATTTTAGCTAGTCCACTAAACTTACAAGATGCATTTGAAGCTGCAAAAGAAAGAAGTGGTAGCTACACCGTTCCACCTGAAATTGATGGTTGGAAGGGAAACAGCGAACCTCTTCGAATCGATTATATCTTTACGACAAAGGATATGCAGGTAGAAAACCTTCACGTGGTCTTTGATGGTAAAAACAGCCCACAGGTGAGCGACCATTATGGTCTCCAAGCAGAATTAGCTTGGAAAGACTAAATAAGGTATTTTAGTAAAAACAAACCAGTCCCCCTTCTATTAGCAGAAGGGGTTGATTTATTTAAGGAGTTAATATAGTTAAAGTTTTTATTGAATAACTTGTAAAAAAAGATAAAATCCTTTAAAAATAAAAAAAGTGTTGGAGGAATTTATGATTGTAAATCAAATAAAGCGTATGATCCCGACGCTAAAGGTAAATAATAGAAATCTAAATGAATCATTTTTATATTGAGACTTTGGGGATGAAACCCTTTGCTTGAAGAGTCAGCCTTCTTATCACTAGGAGACCAGTCAGGCATTGAAAAGTTAGTTTTAGAAGAGTCACCAAGTATGAGGAGCCGTAAGGTTGAAGGGATTAAAAAATTAGCTAGATTACTTGTAAAGGTAGAGAAGCCATCTGAGATTGAAGCACTACTAGCTAGAATGGAAGAAATCCCTCAACTCTATAAGGGGGCTAAGGGATATGCTTTTGAGCTTCTTTCTCCAGAAGGGGATTGTATTCTTATTCATGCTGAAGATAATATCAAAGATTTGAAAAAAGTTGAGGAAGAAGTCACTTTTTCAAAAGATGAGAAACTGAGATATTTGACAGCCTTTGAAATCTCTGTGGAAATCAACTTACCAGATGAGATATCAAGCCTACTTGAAAAAGAAGAAATCGAAAATCGACTAGCTTTTAATCAAGCTCAAGGGAGCGATTTACTGGTTGAAAATAATGTAACTTGGGACTTGTCCATGTTGAAATTTCAAGTAGAGAATTTAGATTTGCCTGTATTGCGTCAGCGTTTTGAAGAAGCTGGTTACTTTATTCCAAAATCGGAGAAGTTTTTCCTAACTAAGGATACCAACAATATTGAATTGTGGTTTGAAGCAGTATGAAACAAAAAATCATTCAAAAAATAAAGCAACAAATTGAGGCGGGGATTTATCCTGGTGCCTCTTTTGCATATTATCAGGATGGCGTTTGGTCTGACTGGTATCTAGGAGAAGCAAATCCAGAAATTGGTGAACAGACGCGTGAGGGCTTGGTCTATGATTTGGCAAGTGTCAGCAAGGTTGTTGGAGTAGGAACGGTCTTAACCTTCTTGTGGAAGGAAGGCAAGATTGAACTAGATCAGTTCATAGAAGCTTATCTTCCAGAAGTAGATTATCCCGACATTACCGTTCGACAATTATTAACGCATGCAACGGATTTAGATCCTTTTATCCCAAATAGGGATCAGCTTTCAGAAGACCAGTTGAGGAACGCCATGTTTCATCTTAATAGACGAGAGAAGAGAGCCTTTCTCTACTCGGATGTGCACTTTCTCTTGCTAGGTTTTCTCTTGGAAAACTATTTTGAAAAGGACTTGGATCAGATTTTACAAGAGCAAGTTTTGGATCCTTGGGGAATGAAGGAAACTCAGTTTGGTCCAGTTAGCCGTGCTGTTCCAACGGTCCGTGGACAGAAAGCAGGAGTGGTCCATGATCCCAAGGCTCGTTTGCTTGGAAAGCATGCAGGTAGTGCAGGTTTGTTTTCAACAGTTCATGATTTAAAAATCTTTCTAGAGCATTATTTGCAGGATGATTTTGCTGCAGACTTAAGTCAGAATTTTTCGGATCTGAATGATAAAGAACGCTCATTAGCATGGAATATAGAAGATGAATGGTTGGACCATACAGGCTATACTGGGACCTTTATCATGTGGAATCGTAAGAAGCAAGAGGCGGTAATTTTTCTATCTAACCGAACCTATGAAAAAGATGAGCGTGCTCAATGGATTTTGGATCGTAATCAGGTCATGGACTTGATTCGAGAGGCAGACTAGGGAGGGAGTATGTCAAAAGTTTTAAAAGGAACTCTTTATACTGTCATTGCAGGTATTGCCTGGGGCTTATCGGGAACCAGTGGTCAGTACCTGATGGCTCATGGAATATCAGCTCTCGTTCTGACCAATATCCGTTTGATAATCGCTGGTTTACTCCTGATTCTTCTTGCCTATACTAAATCGAGGGATAAATTTATGGCTTTTCTGAAGGATAAATCAAGTCTGTTTTCTCTCTTGTTATTTTCTTTATTTGGTCTTTTTCTAAATCAATTAGCCTATCTTTCAGCTATTCAGGAGACAAATGCTGGGACAGCGACAGTTCTCCAGTATGTCTGTCCAGTTGGAATCCTTGCTTACACTTGTATCAAGGATAAGGTGGCTCCGACGCTTTCAGAAAACATCTCTATGTTTTTAGCTATAGGTGGGACCTTTCTCATTGCAACCCATGGGCAATTGGATCAACTCTCGATGACTCCAGCTGGTCTATTTTGGGGTTTGTTCTCGGCCCTAACCTATGCTCTTTATATCATTTTACCCATAAAATTGATTCAAAAATGGGGGAGCATTTGTGGTTATTGGTGTTGGAATGACCATCTCAGGTATACTAGCAGTACCCTTTACGGGGCTTATCGGGGCCAGTATTTCCATATCTTTTGATATCTTTCTAGCTTTTGCCGGCATCATTCTGATTGGAACGGTCTTTGCCTATACAGCCTTCCTCAAGGGAGCAAGTATGATAGGACCAGTCAAGTCTAGCCTTTTGGCTTCGATTGAGCCTATCTCGGCAGTATTTTTTGCCTTCATGATTATGGGGGATATCTTTTATCCTGTAGATTTTCTTGGTATGGCAATGATTTTACTAGCAGTGACTATCATTTCATTGAAGGATTTAATGCTTGAAAAGAAACATCATTCCGTTTAATGGATTAAACCAGTCTTTGATAAGGCTGGTTTTAATCTTCCAGCTAGTTGGTTCATATAATTTGATGTTTATAATCAATCCATATTATTAAAGATAAGGAGGAAATATGAAGTTTCTACAAAGTATTTATCCTGCTAGACCTTTGAAAGATACTTTAAAATGGTTTGATATCTTAATCGTCACTGTTCTAATGTTTGGAGAGTTTATCATTCGTTCTACCCAACAATTTATGGGGAGTTTATCGCCTTTCAACTCTTACTAGCGTCGCAGAAACTACGACAAAATCTAGCAAGTGATGGGGCAGCTTATTCTAGTAATTTTCAATTTTCAATTGATGATGTTAGGGATTATCTTCCTTTATCTTGTGATTCGAAATTATGATTTTAAACAGCTTCCTATACGTTGGAGCTGGTCTGTTTTAATTTGGGTTCCCTTTATCTTTGCTGTAGTTGGGATATTCGGTGATATCATTACAACCCTTAGTGGTGAGTATAATTATTTCAATCCTCAACTAATTCCTTTTATAGACCCTATGGAAATCATTCGAAAATTCATGGCTTTTAACGCCGATGGCGATTTGCTATGCTTTTACTAAATGGTTTTTTTATGAAGAATTTTTCTTCTTAGGCTTACTGACTTCAGTCAAAGAAAAACATAAGTGGTTAGTTCTAATTTATTCCGTAATTATCAGGATTTCTTTCCATACCTATCAAGGCTTACTCTGGGCCTTGGTGATTGGGCTTGTTTATGGTCTCTTTTATTATTTCTTGTACAAGTATGTAGTCAAGAATTTACTGCCATTTTTTCTCATGCATGCTCTAGCAGATATGTTTGGTTCAAGTCTCTTGTATCTCTTGATTGCTTTGGGGAAATTAAGAAATCAAACTTTTTGACAACAGTCCAATGAGTCACTGTATCAAAGTCTTCTTGTGAATAAAAACGAGGTCGGGATTTTTGGTCCCGACCTCTTGTTGATTCTATATGGATTAGTCTTTGTTTTCGTATGGCAAGATCAAGTTTAGGATGATACCTGTCATAGCTGATAGAGCAGTACCTGAAAGGGTAACTGGACCAAGTTTAAGGATTGCTCCACCAAGTCCAAGCACCAACATAGCACTTGCGATGATAAGGTTACGCATTTGACCGAAAGTCAACACGTTCTTTGATCAAGACTTTCAAACCGTTACTTGCGATAACCCCGTAAAGAAGGATAGACATACCACCAAGTACAGCGTTTGGAATTGTTGAAATCAAAGCAGTAAATTTACCAAGGAAGCTGAGGGCAATTGCGATAAAGGCAGCGTTACGGATAACTGAGACAGAAGCGATACGAGTCATACCGATAACCCCTGTATTTTCACCGTAAGTTGTATTGGCTGGTCCACCAAGGAAGGCAGAAACAGAAGTTGCGATACCATCACCAAGAAGAGTACGGTGTAGACCAGGTTCTTTCAAGAATTGGCGTCCACAGATTTGACCTAAAACGGTATGGTCTCCGATATGTTCAGAAATCGTTACGATTGCGATTGGTAAGATGGCAATTGTTTCAGGACCGAAGTATAGGTCGTATTGTTTGAATGCACCACCTGTATTGAATGGTAGGTAGAAACCAGGGATTTCAAACCAGTTAGCTTCAAGAACAGGAGTGAAATCAACTAAGCCGAGAGCTAGGGCAAAGAGGTAACCACCGATAATGGCAAAAAGGAATGGGATGATTCGTAGGAAGCCTTTTCCTTTTGTATTGATAAAGGCAGCAATCAAGAAAGTAACAACGGCTACAAGAGCGTTTTTCCAGTTTCCGTCAGCTACAAGACCAGCGTTGGTAACAGCTGAACCTGCAAGTCCAAGACCGATAACGATGATCATAGGACCGATAATGATTGGAGGTAAGAGTTTGTCGATCCATTTTGTACCTGCAAAGCGAACACTTGCAGCAACAAGGACATAAACAAAACCAGTCAGGATAACCCCTGTCTGAGCAGCAGATACATCGCCTCCCATTTCTTTCATGGCAAGTGACATAGCTGTGATAAAGGCAAAAGAAGAACCCAGATAAACTGGAACTTTAAAGCCAGTAGAGATCATGTAAATGAGTGTTCCTACACCTGATGCAAAAAGGGCAACCGATACAGGCATTCCCAAGATCAAAGGTACCAAGATGGTTGCACCAAACATGGCAAAATACGTGCTGGAAGCTAAGAAGAATTCCCTTTTCCAGCTGAAGGACGTTGGTCAACGTCTAATAACAAATCAACAGTTGATTCCTGTTTCATATTAACCTCACTTTTGGGCATCAAAAAAAGAGCCCATTATTTTTATAGCAATAGGCTCTCAGAGTAAGACCTTCTAAAAACAAGAATCCTTCATCAAGTTTTAAAGAGTTTTATATGATCTGCGCCTTCGTCACCTCACGGGATGACATTAAAAACCTTTGCTTAGGATAGTATAGCAGAAAAAATGATTTTGTAAATCATTTTTTCCCAGCTTTGAAAATAAGAAAAGCGGGTATGATTTTTGTAAATCATTTTTTTCCCAAGCTTTGAAATAAGAAAGCGAGGCATGATTTTGTAAATCATTTTTTTCCCGAGCCTTGAAAATGAGAAAGCAGGTGAGTTTGCAGATTTTTAATCTTTCTAAAGCGGACGTTTGTTAGGCATGCCAGCCTTTCTTGGGTATTTATTTGGAGTTTCTTTTTTCTTCTCGACAATAGTAATGTAGCGAGGGTCTCCGTTAGGGAGTGTGTAACTGAGATTATCTTCAACCTTACTAAAGAGAAGGTTAAGGGCATTTTTAGCCTCAGTTAATTCCTCTGGGGCATTGCTAGCCTTCAGTGCTAGCAATTTTCCACCGACTTTCAGGTAGGGGATAGTCAACTCAGATAATACCTGCATACGGGCAACAGCACGAGCTGTAACGATATCAAACTGAGCACGGAAGTTCTTATCTTGGGCAAAATCTTCGGCACGTCCATGATAGAAGTGAACATTTTCTAAACCTAGTTCTTGGGCTAATAGATTCAGAAAGTTGATTCGTTTATTGAGGGAATCAATAATGGTCACATCTAGCTGAGGATAGAGGATCTTCATAGGAAGGCTAGGAAAACCTGCTCCAGCACCGATGTCTAAGAGTTTAATGGACTGGTTTTCAATCAATCCCTGTAAAATAGGAGCGATGGAATCATAGAAGTGTTTGAGATAGACTTCTTCTTTTTCTGTAATAGCAGTCAGGTTGATTTTTTCGTTCCACTCGACTAAGAGTTCAAAATAACGCTCAAATTGAACTTTTTGCTGGTCAGAAAGATGAATATTTTGTTCAGCTAGCAGTTGATAAAAATGTTTCTGGTTTCATAGTAGTTTCCTTCTTTAGTATCATCTTATTTTACCACAAAAAGATAGAAATTTGATATACTGGTACTAATCTAAAAACAGAAAGGAGATATCAGATGAATTTGATTATTCTTGGAGTTCTTGCTCTTATTGTTATCTTTTGTGATTGTTAGCTATAACGGTTTGGTTAAGAATCGTATGCAAACAAAGGAGGCTTGGAGTCAGATTGATGTTCAGTTGAAACGTCGAAACGATCTCTTGCCAAACTTGATTGAGACTGTAAAGGTTATGCTAAATATGAAGGTTCTACCCTTGAAAAAGGTGGCAGAACTTCGTAACCAAGTGGCGGCAGCGACTTCACCAGCAGAAGCTATGAAAGCTAGTGATGCACTCACTCGTCAGGTTTCAGGTATCTTTGCAGTTGCAGAAAGCTATCCAGATTTGAAAGCTAGTGCCAACTTTGTTAAATTGCAAGAGGAGTTGACAAACACAGAAAATAAAATTTCTTACTCTCGTCAACTCTATAACAGTGTTGTCAGCAACTACAATGTAAAATTAGAAACTTTCCCAAGTAATATCATCGCTGGAATGTTTGGATTTAAAGCAGCAGATTTCCTTCAAACACCAGAAGAGGAAAAGGCAGTACCTAAAGTTGATTTTAGCGGTTTAGGTGACTAAGATGTTGTTTGATCAAATTGCGAGTAATAAGCGAAGAACTTGGATTTTATTACTAGTATTCTTTTTACTTTTAGCTTTGGTTGGATATGCAGTTGGTTACCTCTTTATGCGGTCTGGTCTTGGTGGCTTAGTTATCGCTCTGATTATCGGCTTTATCTATGCCTTGTCCATGATTTTTCAATCAACAGAGATAGTCATGATCCATGAATGGTGCGCGTGAGGTGAATGAGCAGACGGCACCAACCTCTATCATGTTGTGGAAGATATGGCTATGGTGGCTCAGATTCCCTATGCCACGTGTCTTTTCATCATCGATGATGCAGCCTTAAATGCCTTTGCGACAGGGTTCTAAATCCCTCAAAAATGCAGCGGTTGCAGCAACGTCAGGACTCTTAGCGATCATGAATCGTGAAGAGTTAGAAGCTGTTATGGGACATGAAGTCAGTCACATTCGTAACTATGATATCCGTATTTCGACTATCGCGGTTGCCCTTGCCAGTGCTATTACCATGCTTTATCAGTATGGCTGGACGCATGATGTGGTGGGGAGGTGCAGGTCGCAGACGTAAAGTGATGATGACCGAGATGGAAAGTGGGACTTAGAAATCATTATGCTAGTGGTTTCTCTCCTAGCAATTGTTTTGGCACCTCTAGCAGCAACCTTGGTGCAACTAGCTATCTCTCGTCAGCGAGAATTTCTTAGCTGATGCTTCTAGTGTTGAGTTGACTCGCAATCCTCAAGGGATGATCAAATGCTCTACGTAAGCTGGACAATAGTCAGCCTATGAGTCGTCATGTGGATGATGCTAGCAGTGCACTTTATATCAATGATCCTCAAAAAGAGGGTGGGTTCCAAAAACTCTTTTATACCCATCCCACCTATCTCAGAACGGATTGAACGTTTAAAACATATGTAAAAAGAATCCAGAGCTTTTTCCTCTGGATTTTTTTGCATCTATCACCTCACTTGTGACTTGTCCTATCACAAAAAAAGTAGTATAATATATGTAATTAAATATTAGTGAGGTAAATCATGTATAAGCGCTGGATGACCTTTTTCTTAATTTTGATTTTCATACCAATACACTTGAGTATAGCTGACAAAGTTATGCAGACAAATTCATTAGTTCTCTCAATCATTTTTACACTTGTTGAACTTGCAATATTTTTTTATGTAGGAAGAAAGTATGACTTTTTTCACATTAGAAAAATCAGCCTAAAAGATATCTTGAAGTGGCTTTCTCCCACGCTTTGCTTTTTCTTATTTTATATGTTGGTCAATTTTTTAGGACCTACCCAATCAGACACTACTCAATCAATTCAAAGTTTATCACTTTCATTGCCTGTGCTCTTTCTAGATCTCTGTATTTTAGCACCCGTTACGGAAGAAATTTTTATGCGAGGACTGTTACAAGGGACAGTATTTAAGAATACATATATTGGCTTGGTTGCCACATCGGTTCTCTTTGCTTATCTACATGGCCCCTATACGATTCCTAGTTTTATCACCTATTTAGGTATGGGTGTGGCATTTGGTATAAGGTATAAGACTTCCGACAATCTTTTGGAATTCCATTCTCTTGCATGCCCTCAATAATCTAGTTGCATTCTGCTTTATGTATTTGATATAATCTCCAAATTAGAATGCCTTAGTTTATAAATATAGGTAAAATTTTTTCCTTATACAACTGTAACAATAGCCAGTCATGAACTGGCTTGTAGAGTATGTAGCAGAACCTTCTATAGCAAGGTTCCTCAAAAACTCCTCTACACTAAACCCTTAAGCTCAGAGCGGATTGAGCGTTTGCAACATATTTAGAAAGAGAGAGTGGGACAGAAATCGGTAATTCGTTAGAATTCGATTTCGTCGTCCCACTTCCGCACAGTTGAGTAGGGCTGTAAAAGCTGATGAAATCAGCGTAGTAGAGCCCACTCAACCACTGCGTCTTGCTCGACAATCCAAAGACAATTGAGAGGCCAGGACTTTTGTCCCAGCCTCTTTTGAGATTTTCTACATTTATAAATCCTGTAAATCAACTACTTCCAAACCATGTTTTGTCAGACGATAGATATTCGTACAGACTTCTTTTAAGAAACGTCGATCATGCGAAACAGTAACCAGACCACCGGGATAATTGGCAAAGAGTTTTCTGATTTCTGGTTGAGAAGTTGGAGAAAAGTTTCGTGTGGGTTCATCCAGAAGGAGAAAGTTCGGTTTACGTAGAACTAAATTCAAAAGAAGAAGTTTTCCTTGTTGACCTCCAGATAAGGAGTGGATTTGGTGCTGCATCTCTGGATAGCTGAAGTTGAGACTGGCTAAGTGAGATTGAATTTTCTGTAATTCCTCTTTGTGTCCAGTTTGGTTGAGAAATTCTACTGGAGATAGATCCAAATTCAATGTTTCTTGGTAATCTTGTGGCATAAATCCAAGCGAAATCTCTCTTTTGCCGCTTAGTAGTTGATGTAACTTTGCTAAAAGAGTGGATTTGCCAACGCCATTGGGACCGATAATGCCGATTTTATCTTGACCACGGACAGTTAATTGTAGCCCTTGAGCTAAAACACGCTCACCAATGGATAAAGTCTCATTTTCCAGTCGAAGTAAGACTTTAGAAGCTGCTAATGGCTCTATATCTGAAAAGAAAAGTTGGATTTGTTCCTCTTCAAGTGGCTTTTGGGTCATGGACTGAGCTTCCTTTTCAAAGCGTTTTTCTTGAGAGAGAACAGTTTTCATCTTTTTAGCCAATAGGCGACCGGCAGTGCTGTCTTTGGTAGCTCGAAGTGCAGTTTCTACATTTTGCTTAACTCGGCGATGTTTTTCCATGGTTTTGTCATAGGCTCTCTGGTCGTTAGCAGCTCGCTGGCTTTGTCTGGCAAAATTAGCCTTTCTCTGCTCACTATAGCGATCATAGTCTAAATGCTCTACTAGCGTCTCTGCTTCTTTCCGATGCTTGACCAGTCGCAAGTGGACAATAGTATCTGCCGTTTGAGAAAGAAAGTCTTCATCATGGGAAATGAAAATAACGGTTTGCCTAATCTTCTGAATCTGATCTTTTAGCCAATCAACCGTCTCAAGGTCTAGGTCATTTGAAGGTTCATCTAAAAATAGAATGTCAAAGGGTTTAGCCAATTCATGGATGAGCTGAATTTTTAAAGCTTCGCCTCCCGAGAGGCTACCAATCTCTTGGTTGCTAGCAAAACGGTCGCTATCAAAAATGCATCTCCTCAGCCAAACGATAAAGAATGCTGTAGTCTAAATCAGCAGAATCCAAAAAGAAGTAGTCATGTAGAGATTTTTTCTTCAGTTCTTCAGGGAGATGTTGGGGAATGTAGGCCAGGGACTGAAGGTCAGACTGGATTTCTCCCCTGATAGAGAAATCAGCTAATTTTTCTCCCATTAAAGTGCGAAGTAAGGTTGATTTGCCATTACCTTCTTCTCCAATAATAGCGACCTTTTCTCCGTCTTGGATGCTAATGTTTAAATTGGAAACAAGGTCTCGTAAATCTTTGTTTTGTGTGATGGTCAGATGATTGATTTTTATCATATTATTGCCCTTTCTAGAATGTCCATATTGCATAACAAAAAGCTCTACTTTACCTAGTAGAGCCAGTCGTCTATGTCAAAAAAACTCTTTTAATACTCTTCGAAAATCAAATTCAAACCACGTCAGCGTCGCCTTACCGTAGATATGGTTACTGACTTCGTCAGTTCTATCCACAACCTCAAAACAGTGCTTTTGAGCAACCTGGCTAGCTTCCTAGTTTGCTTTTTGATTTTTCATTGAGTATAAAAATGCCAGAAAAAGAGCATAAAAGAGCATATAAAAAGAGACAAAAACAAGATCTACTAAATAAAGGTTCTTTATTTGATAGACTTAGTTGTTCATGTCTCCCTTACCTCCGAGTATTGTTGCAATCATCATACTCTTTTTGAGAAACTTTGTCAAGATTAAGCCAGAAAATCCTCTATTTTTAAAAACCAAAAACAGGTCCATAGAGTGTCAAAACGTGCTTTACTTGATCGTAGTGGAATTTGTCATAGTTTCGCCAAGCAGTGCGGGCTTGGTCATTTAATTTCAGTGAACCAAGTCCAATCAAAAGACTAGTCTGTTGGTAAAAAGATTCCAGTTCAATTAAGATGGCGTTATCTAGTTTCTCAGCCTTTTTAAGTTGATTTAGAAGCTGGTCAATAATTTTCTGCAAGCGCAGATCATCAGGCAATCCTTGTTTGCAGGTTTGGTAAGCTTTATTTAACTCGGAAATGAGTTGATAAGCTTCTAAGATTAGTTCTTTGTCTTCCATATGAGCGTCCTCCTTTGCTCATGTATTGATGTCTATAGTATAGCACAAAAAAAGAAAAAAATTGTCATAATAAATATATCAAAAATAGTGAAAAATATTTAAAAATGTTTAGATACCTTGTTTGAACTTTTTTTCATGGTATAATCAAGATAGTAAATCTTTATGGAGGAAGTATGAAATTAAATATTCAAGAAATTCGTAAGTTGCCTGAAGGTTTGCACTTTGAGCAAACTTTAGACTTAGCAGCTGACTTGCGTGCCCGTAATCAAGAAATTATAGATGTAAAAGATATTGTTGCTATAGGGAAAGTTCAGTACGAAGACCTTATGTTTTTCCTAGATTATCACTTGTCATATACAATCGTCTTAGCCTCTAGCCGTAGCATGGAACCGGTAGAATTGAAAGAATCATATCCAGTGACGGAAATCTTTATGGAAGGTGCTACCAATCAACTGGATCAAGAAGTTCTAGATGATGACTTGGTTTTACCGATTGAAAATGGGGAAATCGACCTGGCTGAAAGTGTCTCAGATAATATCTTGCTCAATATTCCTATCAAAGTCTTAACAGCTGAGGAAGAAGCTGGTCAGGGATTTGTTTCTGGAAATGACTGGCAAATCATGTCTGAGGAAGAGTATCAAGCCCAACAGGCAGTCAAGAAAGAAGAAAATAGTCCTTTTGCAGGTTTGCAAGGACTGTTTGACGGAGACGAATAGATGGTTTTATCCAAGAAACGTGCCCGTTATGTCATTGAGGAAATCATTGCTCTTTTTCCAGATGCGAAACCAAGTCTAGATTTTCGCAATCATTTTGAACTTTTGGTTGCTGTTATGCTGTCTGCTCAGACGACAGATGCGGCAGTCAACAAGGCTACACCTGGACTTTTTGCGGCTTTTCCAACCCCACAAGCTATGGCAGATGCAAGTGAGAGTGAGATTGCCTCGTATATTTCTCGTCTAGGCCTTTATCGCAAATAAAGCTAAGTTCCTCAAAAAATGTGCTCAGCAACTACTGGATGATTTTGACGGTCAAGTCCCTCAGACTAGAGAAGAATTAGAGAGTTTGGCAGGAGTTGGTCGTAAAACAGCCAACGTAGTTTTGAGCGTGGGATTCGGTATTCCAGCTTTTGCAGTAGATACTCACGTAGAGCGAATCTGTAAACACCACGATATTGTTAAAAAATCAGCTACACCCCTTGAGGTCGAAAAACGTGTCATGGATGTTTTGCCACCAGAAGAATGGCTTGCAGCCCATCAGGCTATGATTTACTTTGGTCGTGCTATCTGTCATCCGAAAAATCCAGAATGCGATCACTATCCACAGTTATACGATTTTAGTTCGTTATAAAATTGATTTCTTGTGTTTTTTCTTGCATCGATTCCTAGTTTGTGTTATAGTAGTACCAATCAAATATTCCTTTAATCCTGTCCCGTGAGGCAGGCAAGGAGCTGAATCAAGTAGAAGGGTGGAGTCTCTGCTGTTTTGGTAGGGCTGGCTTAACTATACATTCTGAAGTCTCCTTGTTTAAGGAGACTTTTCTTTTTGGAGGTTTGTCATGAAGACAAAAGAAGTTGTAGACGAATTGACCGTCAAGCGAGCGATTACTCGGATTACCTACGAGATTATCGAGCGAAATAAAGATTTGAAACAAGATTGTATTGGCTGGGATAAAAACACGCGGTGTCTTTCATTGCTCACCGTATCCAAGAGCGATTTGGAACAGTTGGAAATCTATCTCAGTCCCCAGTCGTTGAGTTAGACACCAAACCATTCCGTGACGATGTCAAAAGCGGTGAAGATACTTCTATAATCTCTGTTGATGTGACAGAACGTGAGGTCATCTTGGTGGACGATGTGCTTTACACAGGTCGGACCATCCGAGCAGCTATTGACAACATCGTTAGCCATGGTCGTCCTTCTCGTGTGAGTTTAGCTGTTCTAGTTGACCGTGGACATAGAGAATTACCGATTCGTCCAGACTATGTAGGGAAAAATATCCCAACCAGTCGTTCAGAAGAAATCATCGTAGAGATGACTGAACTAGATGGACAAGATCGTGTTCTTATTACCGAAGAAGCTTAGATAGCCAAAAGGAGTTAGCCATGTCAGAAAATCAACAAGCCATTCAACATGTAGTCTCAATGGAAGACCTTACTGTAGAACAAGTCATGAAATTGATTAAACGAGGAATTGAGTTTAAAAATGGAGCAAAAGCGTCTTACGAGGACCAACACATTGTCTCTAATCTCTTCTTTGAGAGTTCGACTCGTACCCACAAATCTTTTGAAGTAGCAGAGATTAAACTGGGACTTCACCTACTGGACTTCGATGTGAAGACAAGTTCAGTCAACAAGGGTGAAACACTCTACGATACAATTTTAACCTTGTCAGCCTTGGGAGTAGATGCCTGTGTCATCCGACACCCAGAGGTGGATTACTACAGAGAGTTGATCGATAGTCCGACGATTACGACTTCGATTATCAATGGTGGGGATGGTTCGGGTCAACACCCAAGCCAAAGCTTGCTTGATTTGATGACCATTTATGAAGAATTTGGACACTTTGAAGGACTCAAGGTAGCCATTGCTGGTGACCTTGACCATTCGCGTGTGGCTAAATCCAATATGCAAATCTTAAAACGCTTAGGAGCAGAACTCTACTTTGCTGGCCCTGAGGAATGGAGAAGTCAAGAGTTTGCAGACTATGGACAGTTTGTAAGCATTGATGAAATCATTGACCAAGTTGATGTGATGATGTTTCTCCGTGTTCAGCATGAGCGTCATGAAAGTGGAACAGTCTTTTTCAAAAGAGGGCTATCATGCACAGCATGGTTTGACTCAAGAACGTTATGAACGCTTGAAAGATAAAGCTATTCTGATGCATCCTGCTCCTGTAAATCGCGATGTTGAAATTGCTGATCACTTGGTCGAAGCACCAAAATCACGTATTGTTCAACAAATGACCAATGGTGTCTTTGTCAGAATGGCAATTTTAGAATCTGTATTGACTTACAGAAACGCAAAATAAGACACAAAACGTTAAAAGATGCCTGAGAGCATCCACGAGAGGTGAATTTATGACTAAAACGACTTCTAGTTTTAGAAGATGGAACAATTTTTTTGAAGGAAAAAGCCTTTTGGGGCTGACATCGATGTAACTGGTGAAATCGTCTTTAATACTGGGATGACTGGTTATCAAGAATCCATTACGGATCAGTCTTATAATGGGCAAATCCCTAACCTTTACCTATCCCTTGGTTGGAAATTATGGGATTAACCGTGATGACTACGAGTCTATCAGTCCAACCTGTAAAGGTGTAGTGGTGTTTGAAGAAGCTCGTAGAGCCAGCAACTGGCGCAACCAGATGACACTGGATGAATTTTTTTGAAAGTCTAAGAAAATCCCTGGTATTTCAGGTATTGATACACGTGCTTTGACAAAAAAATCATTCGCAAACATGGGACTATGAGAGCGACTCTGACACATGTGGGAGATAGTATCGATCACATCACAGATCAGCTTCAAGCAACTGTTCTACCAATTGATAATATCAAACAGGTTTCTACAAAAACTGCTTACCCAGCTCCAGGAGTAGGTTTAAGCGTGGTACTTGTAGACTTTGGTCTCAAGCATTCAATCTTAAGAGAGTTGTCTAAGAGAGATTGTAATGTAACGGTCGTTCCTTATACTACAACAGCAGAGGAAATCCTTCACTTGAATCCAGACGGAGTTATGTTGTCAAATGGACCGGGAAATCCAGAAGATGTACCAGAAGCACTCGATATGATTCGTGGTATTCTCGGGAAAAATTCCAATCTTTGGTATTTGTATGGGGCACCAGCTCTTTGCCATGGCAAATGGTGCCAAGACCTATAAGATGAAATTTGGTCACCGTGGATTTAACCACGCTGTACGCGAAATTGCAACAGGGCGCGTGGACTTTACTAGTCAAAACCATGGATATGCAGTGAGTCGTGAAGATTTTCCAGACCATTTGATGATTACTCATGAAGAAATCAATGACAAGTCAGTTGAAGGTGTACGTCACAGATACCAACCAGGTTTCTCTGTGCAATTCCACCCAGATGCTGCACCAGGTCCGCACGATGCAAGTTATCTATTTGACGAGTTCATCGAGATGATGGAAGCTTTTAAACAAACAAATTAAAGACGAGTGTGAAATCGTCGGAGAATTTATGTAACTGAACACGGACGGAAAGCTCGGAATTTAGAGAACCCAACTCGGATTGTCAATCCTTCCTTGGTTTCCTAAAATTCAATCGCTTTCTATTCGTCCTTTGTATCTTATTTAATAGTCGCCCTGTGAGGCGACGAATAGAAAGGCAGGTTGTTTCTTTTAGTCGCTATTAGGCGAACTAAAAACTCCCTGCACTAGATTTTTTATCGAAAAAAATCGTTTCGCTAAAAAATCGTCGGAGAATTTATTTAATGGCAACCTGAGAGTTGCCGAATAGAAAGGAGAAGGGTGGTCCGTATTTGCTGAACTGAATACGGGCTACGGACGGTGCTAAAAAGATAGTTATTCCTAGAACTGACAGTTCTTCGTCATAACTCCTATTTTAGCTTTGTCCGCTTGACGCCCTTAATATCTTATAAATGCCTAAACGTACTGATATTCAAAAAATTATGGTGATTGGTTCTGGTCCGATTATTATTGGTCAGGCTGCTGAGTTTGACTATGCTGGGACTCAGGCTTGCTTGTCTTTGAAAGAGGAAGGTTATGAGGTTGTCTTGGTGAACTCAAACCCTGCAACTATCATGACTGATAAGGAAATTGCAGACAAGGTTTACATTGAGCCAATCACACTTGAGTTTGTAACTCGTATTCTCCGTAAAGAACGTCCAGATGCCTTGCTTCCAACTCTTGGTGGGCAAACAGGTCTTAACATGGCCATGGAATTGTCTAAAAATGGAATTCTTGATGAATTGGGAGTAGAACTTCTCGGTACTAAATTGTCTGCCATCGACCAAGCGGAGGACCGCGATCTTTTTAAACAATTGATGGAAGAGCTGAACCAACCAATTCCCTGAATCAGAAATTGTTAACACAGTGGAAGAAGCCGTAGCTTTCGCAGCAACAATTGGTTACCCAGTGATCGTCCGTCCAGCCTTCACACTTGGTGGTACTGGTGGTGGTATGTGTGCCAACGAGGAAGAATTGCGTGAAATTGCTGAAAATGGTTTGAAGTTGTCACCTGTTACCCAATGTTTGATTGAGCGTTCCATTGCAGGTTTCAAGGAAATCGAGTACGAAGTGATGCGTGACTCAGCTGACAATGCCCTTGTTGTATGTAACATGGAAAACTTTGACCCAGTCGGGATTCATACAGGGGATTCCATCGTATTTGCCCCAGCGCAAACTATGTCAGATTATGAAAACCAAATGCTTCGTGATGCAAGCTTGAGCATTATCCGTGCTCTCAAGATTGAAGGTGGATGTAACGTTCAGTTGGCCCTCGATCCACATAGCTTCAAGTACTATGTCATCGAAGTAAACCCTCGTGTATCGCGTTCTTCAGCCCTTGCTTCTAAGGCGACAGGTTACCCAATCGCTAAATTGGCTGCTAAGATTGCCGTCGGTTTGACCTTGGATGAGGTCATTAACCCAGTTACAGGTTCAACTTATGCCATGTTTGAACCAGCCCTTGACTATGTGGTGGCCAAGATTCCACGTTTCCCATTTGACAAGTTTGAAAAGGGTGAGCGCCGTCTTGGTACTCAGATGAAGGCGACTGGAGAAGTTATGGCCATCGGTCGTAACATCGAAGAGTCACTTCTTAAAGCTTGTCGTTCACTTGAAATTGGGGTGCATCACAATGAAATGCCTGAACTTGCAGATGTTTCAGATGATGCCTTGATTGAAAAAGGTTGTCAAAGCACAGGATGACCGTCTCTTCTACGTATCAGAAGCCATTCAGACGTGGTTATACACCAGAAGAAATTGCTGAGCTGACAAAAAAATCGATATCTTCTATCTGGATAAACTCTTACATATCTTTTGAAATTGAGCAAGAATTAGGGCTCACATCCACAAGATCTTGAAGTTTTGAAAACTGCAAAATTGAATGGATTTTTCAGACCGTAAGATTGCTGAACTCTGGAATACTACAGCTGACCAAGTTCGCCAACTACGTTTGGAAAATAAGATTGTTCCAGTTTACAAGATGGTTGATACCTGTGCGGCAGAATTTGAATCAGAAACTCCATATTTCTATTCAACTTATGGTTGGGAAAATGAATCCATCAAGTCTGATAAAGGAATCTGTACTGGTCCTAGGTTCTGGTCCAATCCGTATCGGTCAAGGAGTTGAGTTTGACTACGCGACTGTTCACTCTGTTAAGGCAATCCAAGCTGCTGGCTACGAAGCCATCATCATGAACTCAAACCCAGAGACAGTTTCAACAGACTTCTCTGTATCGGATAAACTTTACTTTGAACCATTGACATTTGAAGATGTCATGAATGTCATTGACCTTGAGCAACCAAAAGGCGTTATCGTTCAGTTTGGTGGTCAAACAGCTATCAACCTTGCAGAGCCATTGGCTAAGGCAGGTGTGACTATCCTTGGTACGCAGGTTGCTGACCTAGACCGTGCCGAAGACCGTGACCTCTTTGAGCAAGCCCTCAAAGACTTGGATATTCCACAGCCTCCTGGACAGACTGCAACAAACGAAGAAGAAGCAGTGCTTGCAGCTCGCAAGATTGGTTTCCCAGTCCTTGTTCGTCCTTCTTATGTCTTGGGTGGACGTGCTATGGAAATGTAGAAAACGAAGAAGATCTTCGTTCTTACATGCGTACAGCCGTTAAGGCAAGTCCAGACCATCCAGTTCTTGTAGACTCTTATATCGTTGGACAAGAATGTGAAGTAGATGCTATCTCAGATGGACAAAATGTCCTCATCCCAGGTATCATGGAACATATCGAACGTGCTGGTGTCCACTCAGGTGACTCCATGGCTGTTTACCCTCCACAAACCTTGTCTCAAAAGGTTCAAGAAACAATCGCAGACTACACAAAACGTCTAGCAATCGGCCTTAACTGTCTTGGTATGATGAACATTCAGTTTGTCATCAAGGATGAAAAAGTCTACGTTATTGAGGTCAATCCACGTGCCAGCCGTACGGTTCCATTTCTTTCTAAAGTGACCAATATCCCTATGGCTCAAGTAGCAACCAAGCTCATTCTTGGTCAAAAACTTGAAGAACTTGGCTACCAAGATGGACTTTACCCTGAAAGCACCCGTGTTCATATCAAGGCACCTGTCTTCTCCTTTACCAAGCTAGCTAAGGTAGACAGCCTCCTCGGTCCTGAAATGAAGTCAACAGGGGAAGTTATGGGTTCTGATACGACTCTAGAAAAAGCACTCTACAAGGCTTTTGAAGCTTCTTATCTTCACTTGCCAACCTTTGGGAATGTTGTCTTTACTATCGCTGATGATGCCAAGGAAGAAGCTTTGGATTTGGCTCGTCGTTTCCAAAATATTGGTTATGGTATCCTTGCGACTCAAGGAACAGCAGCTTTCTTTGAAAGTCATGGCTTGAAGGCTCAACTCGTTGGTAAGATTGGTGATGATGAACATGATATCCCAAGCTATGTTCGTAAAGGGAAAATCCAAGCTATCATCAACACAGTTGGTACTAAGCGAACTGCTGATGAAGATGGTGAACAAATCCGCCGTTCAGCTATTGAACACGGAGTTCCTCTCTTTACAGCTTTGGATACAGCGGATGCTATGCTTAAGGTACTTGAAAGCCGTAGCTTCGTTACAGAAGCAATTTAGTTTCTTGTTAAATGATCTAAGTAGCTTTTTATCCAGCGTCAAAAGACGCTGGTTTTTTTCCTCTTTATAGAGAAATCGAGTTAGAAATAATAGTTACAGTTCACTATTAAATGTCAAAGTTTATCAATAGATTTATCATTATCGTTAATGAGTAGACTTATTCTGACTTTCCCTAAAAATTTTGTTGAATTTTTCTTAAGTTTTTTTATCATATTTTTTTATAATTAAGGTGCCTTAAGAAAAAAATAATGAAAAAAACTAAATGTTTTTTTCATATAGTTTTCATTTTTTTGTGTTATAATTAAGGTGCCTTAAGAAAAAAATATTAAGGTGCCTTAAGAAAAAAATAATGAAAAAAACTAAATGTTTTTTTCATATAGTTTTTCATTGTTTTAATAGTTTAAAGTCAATCTTATTTTTTTCTCTAATAGAAAATAATGAAAAAAAGTAGGTTTAGAAAGAGGTAAGTATCTATGTCTTCTCATAAAAAAGTGTCACTCTCTGAGATTAATCAATCTATCGATACTCCAAATAACAATCATTTCTGGCAAAATTTAAAGGCCTTTTTAGGTCCGGGTGCTCTTGTCGCAGTTGGTTATATGGATCCAGGAAACTGGATTACCAGTGTAGTCGGTGGTGCTTCCTATAAGTATAGTCTCTTGTTTGTTATCTTGATTTCATCTCTCATTGCCATGCAACTTCAGCAGATGGCAGGAAAGCTTGGGATTGTAACCCAGATGGACCTGGCTCAAGCAACGGCTCATCATTCACCTAAATGGCTTCGTTATAGTCTATGGGTGATTTTAGAATTAGCCTTGATGGCGACAGATCTGGCAGAAGTTCTAGGTTCAGCGATTGCTCTCAATCTTCTCTTTAAGATTCCGATTATGATAGCCATCCTTTTGACGGTTCTAGATGTCTTTCTCTTATTGCTACTGATGAAGTTTGGCTTTAAGAAGATTGAAGCTATCGTGACAACACTGATTTTAACGATTTTAGCAATCTTTACTTATCTGGTAGCTTTGTCACATCCAAGCTTCCAAGGAATCGTTGAGGGTTATCTACCAAATGCAACCTTATTTGAAAGTCCTCTGCCTGGACATGAAAGTCAATTAACCTTGGCGTTGGGGATCGTGGGTGCGACAGTGATGCCCCATAACCTCTATTTGCATTCTTCCTTGTCTCAGACTCGGAAAATCAATCACAAGGACAAGAATGATGTTCGAAAAGCCGTGCGCTTTATGACCTGGGATTCTAATCTCCAGTTATCCTTGGCCTTTGTGGTTAACTCCCTTCTTTTGATCTTAGGGGCGGCTCTTTTTCGGACATGCATCTGAGATTTCTGCTTTTCTCAAATGTATAATGCCCTTGCAGGATTCAACTATTGCGGGAGCTATAGCTAGCTCAACCCTTATCAACCTTGTTTGCCTTGGCCCTATTAGCCAGTGGTCAGAATTCGACTATCACAGGTACCTTGACAGGACAAATCGTTATGGAAGGTTTCTTGCATATGAGATTGCCTCAGTGGTTCATTCGTTTGGCGACTCGTCTCTTTGCCTTACTACCTGTTATGATAGTAGCGGTTTTGTTTGGTCATCAGGAAAAAACCTTGGATCAGTTATTGGTCTATTCACAGGTCTTTCTTTCAATCGCTCTTCCATTTTCAATCTTCCCCTTGATTTATCTAACTTCAAAAAAATCACTGATGGGAGAATTTACCAATGCCAAATGGAATACCATCCTTGGTTATATTGTTTCCATTATCTTAACCATCCTCAATGTGAAATTGCTGTTTGATATTTTTTAAGAGCATTTTAACATGAAGTAGAAAAAAATCACCCGAGAGTTAACTCTTGGGTGATTTTTTGGAATTCAAATCTTTGATAGACGAAAATCCATTATAAAAAGCTGCATGAAGATGCAGCTACACTATAGCAACGGAAGACATGGGATTCGAACCCACGCACGCTTTCACACGCCTACCGCGTTTCCAACACGGCCTCTTAAGCCTCTTGAGTAATCTTCCAATACTTACTAAAAATAGTTTATCATAAAGGGAATTATCTTGCAAATAAAATTCAAACAATTGGCAAAATGATAGAAAATGAAAAGAAAAGTGACAAAAAGTGCTTGACTTTGATTTTTGTGGTAGAATGATTATTGTAATCGTTAACAGGAGGTGAGTAAGTGCTAAAAACTGCGAGAAAAAAGTTGATTTTAGAGGAGCTGGGCAAACATAAAGTCGTTACTTTAGAGAAATTAGTAGGTTTGTTAGATACGTCAGAATCAACGGTTAGACGAGATTTAGATGAATTGGAATCGGAAAATAAACTTCGCCGAGTTCATGGAGGAGCAGAGTTGCCTCACTCCTTGCAAGAAGAAGAAACCATTCAAGAGAAAATCTGTCAAAAACCTTCAAGAGAAAAAATTGATTGCGCAAAAAGGCAGCTTCCCTCATCAAAGAAAAAGATGTTATCTTTGTGGATGCAGGAAGTACAACAGCCTTTCTCATTAAGGAATTGGAGCGAAAAGACATTACTGTTGTGACTAACTCCATTCACCATGCGGTTCAATTAGTGGATAAGCAAATCCCAACAGTTATTATTGGCGGTGGGGTTAAAATGACGACTGATGCCAGCATCGGTGGTGTCGCGCTTAATCAGATTAACCAGCTTCACTTTGACCGTGCCTTTATCGGAATGAACGGTGTGGATGAAGGTTATTATACAACTCCAGATATGGAGGAGGGAGCTGTTAAGCGTGCTATTCTAGAAAATGCCAAACAAACCTATGTTTTGGCGGATTCGTCTAAGGTTGGTCAGTCTTGTTTCGCTAAGGTCGCCCCTATAAAACGAGCTATTGTCATTACAAGCAAGGGTCACGAACTCTTGCCAGCTATCAAAGAAAAAACGGAGGTTATCGAAGTATGATTTATACAGTCACACTAAATCCATCTATTGACTACATTGTCCGTCTGGATAAAGTGGAAGTTGGTAGTGTCAATCGTATGGACAGTGATGATAAGTTTGCTGGTGGTAAGGGAATCAATGTTAGCCGTGTCTTGAAACGCTTGGATATTCCAAATACAGCGACAGGCTTCATCGGAGGTTTTACTGGTAAATTTATCACAGATACTTTAGCTGAAGAACAAATTGAAACGCGATTTGTCCAAGTGGCAGAAGATACGCGTATCAACGTCAAGATTAAAAGCAGATCAAGAAACAGAAATCAACGGAACTGGTCCTACTGTTGAAGCTGAACAATTGGAAGAGTTAAAAGCTATTCTTTCAAGTCTAACAGCAGAAGATACAGTTGTATTTGCGGGTTCGAGTGCTAAAAACTTAGGCAATGTCATCTATAAGGATTTGATTGCCTTGACGCGTCAGACGGGTGCTCAAGTGGTCTGTGACTTTGAAGGTCAGACCTTGATCGATAGTTTGGATTATCAACCACTTTTTGGTCAAAACCAAACAATCATGAACTTGGGAGCTATCTTTGGAGTCAAGCTTGAAAGCTTAGATGAGATTGAGAAAATACGCTCGAGAATTGCTGGCTAAAGGTGCTCAAAACGTTATCATCTCTATGGCTGGTGATGGTGCCCTTTTGGTAACATCAGATGGGAGCCTACTTTGCTAAACCAATCAAGGGAACAGTGAAAAACTCAGTTGGTGCTGGTGACTCGATGGTTGCTGGATTTACTGGTGAGTTTGTCAAATCAAAAAGACGCAGTAGAAGCCTTTCAAATGGGGAGTGGCTTGTGGAACAGCAACTACATTTCTCAGATGACTTTAGCAACTGCAGCATTTATTAAAGAGACTTATGAAAAAGTTGAGGTAGAAAAAAGATGAAAATTCAGGATTTATTGAGAAAAGATGTCATGTTGCTTGATTTGCAAGCAACTGAAAAAACAGCAGCTATCGAAGAAATGATTCATAGCTTGGTAGAGCACGGATATGTGACAGATTTTCGAAACTTTTCAAAGAAGGAATCTTGGCGCGTGAAGCTTTGACTTCTACAGGTTTGGGTGATGGTATCGCAATGCCACACAGCAAAAACGCTGCTGTCAAAGAAGCGACTGTTCTCTTTGCTAAATCAAACAAGGGTGTTGATTACGAAAGCTTAGATGGACAAGCAACTGACCTCTTCTTTATGATTGCGGCTCCAGAAGGTGCCAATGATACCCACTTGGCTGCCTTGGCAGAATTGTCTCAATACTTGATGAAAGACGGTTTTGCTGACAAACTTCGTCAAGTAACATCAGCTGATCAAGTCATTGAACTCTTTAACCAAGCTTCAGAAAAAGCTCAAGAACCAGTTCAAGCTCCTGCAAATGAATCTGGTGACTTTATCGTAGCAGTTACAGCTTGTACAACAGGAATTGCCCACACATACATGGCCCAAGAAGCTCTTCAAAAAGTGGCTGCGGAAATGGGTGTTGGTATCAAGGTTGAAACCAACGGTGCAAGTGGTGTTGGCAACAAATTAACAGCAGAAGATATCCGCAATGCCAAAGCTGTTATCATCGCTGCAGATAAAGCAGTTGAAATGGATCGTTTTCGATGGGCAAAACCATTGGTCAATCGTCCAGTTGCAGATGGTATTCGTAAGACAGAAGAGTTGATCAACTTGGCTCTTTCTGGTAATGCTGAAGTATATCGTGCTGCTAATGGAGCGCAAGCTTCAACAGCATCTAATGAAAAACAAAGTCTCGGTGGTGCCTTCTACAAACACTTGATGAGTGGTGTATCACAAATGTTGCCATTCGTTATCGGTGGTGGTATCATGATTGCCCTTGCTTTCTTGATTGATGGTGCTATGGGTGTACCTAATGAGAGTCTTGGAAATCTTGGATCTTACCATGAACTCGCTTCTATGTTCATGAAAATCGGTGGCGCAGCCTTTGGTTTGATGCTTCCAGTATTTGCAGGATATGTTGCTTACTCAATCGCTGAAAAACCAGGTTTGGTAGCAGGTTTCGTAGCTGGAGCTATTGCCAAAGAAGGTTTTGCCTTTGGTAAAATCCCTTATGCTCAAGGTGGTGAAGCAACTTCAGCTCTTGCAGGTGTATCATCAGGTTTCCTTGGAGCTCTTGTTGGTGGATTTATCGCAGGTGCCTTGGTGCTCTTGGTTAAGAAATACGTGAAGGTTCCTCGCTCACTTGAAGGTGCTAAATCAATCCTTCTCTTGCCACTTTTTGGAACAATCTTGACAGGATTTGTCATGCTAGCTGTTAATATCCCAATGGCCGCAATCAACACTGGTATGAACAACTTCCTTGGTGGTCTTGAAGGTGGATCAGCTGTCCTTCTTGGAGTCGTTCTTGGAGGAATGATGGCTGTCGATATGGGTGGACCTGTCAATAAAGCAGCCTATGTCTTTGGTACTGGTACTCTTGCAGCAACAGTGGCAACAGGTGGTTCAGTAGCCATGGCAGCAGTTATGGCTGGAGGAATGGTTCCACCACTTGCAATCTTTGTGGCAACACTTCTTTTCAAAGATAAATTTACTAAAGAAGAACGTAACTCTGGTTTGACGAACATCGTTATGGGCTTGTCATTCATCACTGAAGGTGCGATTCCATTTGGTGCAGCAGACCCAGCTCGTGCTATCCCAAGCTTCATCCTTGGTTCAGCGGTAGCAGGTGGACTCGTTGGTCTTGCAAATATCAAACTCATGGCTCCTCACGGAGGAATCTTCGTTATCGCCCTTACTTCAAATGCTCTTCTTTACCTTGTCTTTGTCTTGGTAGGAGCAATTGTCAGTGGTGTGGTATACGGTTATCTTCGTAAACCATCTGAAAAATAATCACAAACATATTCAAATGACTGAACACAAAAGTGGGCAGTCATTTTTTTGATTTCTCTAGATGTCTCTGAAATATGGTATAATAGAAGAATGGCAAACAAAAATACAAGTAAAACAAGACGGAGACCGTCAAAAGCTGAATTAGAAAGAAAGCAAGCTATCCAACGGATGTTAATTTCCTTAGTCATAGCTTTTTGCTTAATGTTCGCTGCCCTGAAATTAGGAGCAGTGGGACTCACCCTTTATAATCTCATTCGTCTATTAGTAGGAAGTCTGGCCTATCTAGTCATTTTTGTCGTTCTGGTCTATCTTTTTCTTTTTAAATGGATTCGGAAGCACGAAGGTCTGATCTCAGGTTTTCTTTGCATTTTTTCAGGTTTATTACTGATTTTTGAAGCTTATCTAGTATGGAAATATGGCATCGAGCAGTCTGTCTTAAAGGGGACTTTGGCCCAAGTGTTGACAGATTTGACAGGCTTTCGTGTGACTAGCTTTGCTGGAGGAGGACTTTTAGGTGTTGCTCTCTACATTCCAGTCGCCTTTCTCTTTTCAAATATTGGTACTTATTTTATTGGAGCCATCTTAATCTTAATCGGTGCTCTTCTAGTTAGTCCCTGGTCTGTCTATGATGTCGCTGATTTTCTTGGAGCACGTTTTGCACTTTGGATGGAGCGACGTGAGCAGAAGAAACAAGAACGCTTCATCAAACGAGAAGAAGAAAAAGCTCGTAAGGAAGCGGAGGAACAGGAAAGACTAGAAAAAGAACAAGCAGAGCAAGCCTTATTGGATATCCCTCCTGTTGATATGGAAACTGGCGAGATTTTAGAAGCTGCCCCTGTTCACTTTGATGATTTACCACCCCTTCCAGAGGAAGAATGGATAGAACCTGAAATTATTCTCCCTCAAGCAGATTATGATCTTCCTAGTGAAGTTGATTTTCCAGAGGAAGATGAGTTCTTAGAGGATGAAGATGTTGAAGTAGATTTTTCTGCTAAAAAGGCCTTGGAGTACAAACTTCCAAGCTTGCAACTCTTCGCACCTGATAAACCAAAAGATCAGTCAAAAGAAAAGAAAATCGTACGAGAAAATATCAAAATTTTGGAAGAAACCTTTGCGAGTTTCGGTATCAAGGTAACGGTTGAACGTGCTGAAATTGGCCCATCAGTAACCAAGTATGAGGTTAAACCAGCGGTTGGTGTTCGTGTCAATCGTATTTCCAATCTAGCAGACGACTTGGCTCTGGCCTTGGCTGCTAAAGATGTCCGTATTGAAGCACCGATTCCTGGAAAATCCTTAGTTGGGATTGAAGTTCCAAACTCAGAAATCGCAACAGTTTCCTTCCGAGAGCTCTGGGAACAGTCGCAAACTAAACCTGAAAATCTCCTAGAAATTCCCCTTGGGAAAGCAGTTAACGGAACAGCTCGTAGTTTTGATTTGGCTAAAATGCCTCACTTGCTAGTAGCTGGTTCGACAGGTTCTGGTAAATCTGTTGCAGTCAATGGTATCATTGCAAGTATTGTCATGAAGGCGCGTCCAGACCAAGTCAAGTTTATGATGGTGGATCCGAAGATGGTTGAGCTGTCAGTCTATAATGATATTCCTCACCTCTTGATTCCAGTTGTGACGAATCCTCGTAAAGGCCAGCAAGGCCCTTCAAAAAAAGTCGTGGATGAGATGGAAAATCGCTATGAACTCTTTGCCAAAATTGGCGTTCGTAATATTGCTGGTTTTCAATGCTAAGGTAGAGGAATTCAACGCTCAATCTGAGTATAAACAAGTACCTCTTCCTTTGATTGTTGTAATTGTCGATGAGTTGGCTGACCTCATGATGGTAGCCAGCAAGGAAGTAGAAGATGCTATTATCCGTCTTGGACAGAAGGCGCGTGCGGCTGGTATTCACATGATTCTTGCAACGCAGCGTCCGTCGGTTGATGTTATCTCTGGTTTGATTAAGGCCAATGTACCGTCTCGTGTAGCATTTGCAGTTTCGTCAGGAACGGATTCACGTACGATCTTGGATGAAAATGGAGCTGAGAAATTGCTTGGCCGAGGGGACATGCTCTTTAAACCAATCGATGAAAACCATCCTGTTCGTCTGCAAGGTTCTTTTATCTCGGATGATGATGTGGAACGTATTGTCAGCTTTATCAAGGCTCAGGCAGATGCAGACTACGATGAGAGCTTTGATCCAGGTGAGGTTTCTGAGACAGAAGGTGAGTCTGGCACAGGAGACGAAGGTGGAGATCCGCTATTTGAAGAAGCTAAGGCTCTGGTCATTGAAACTCAAAAAGCGAGCGCATCCATGATTCAACGTCGTTTATCAGTTGGTTTTAACCGAGCAACTCGCTTGATGGAAGAATTAGAGATGGCTGGAGTTATCGGACCTGCAGAAGGAACGAAGCCACGAAAGGTTTTACAACAATAAAAAAACGTAAAAATAGTATAAAATGCATGGAAACTTTATTGAAAAGTTAGTCAAAAATGGTCTAACTTTTTCGATGAAGTTTCTTTTTATAGCGATTTCTTTAGAAATAAAGCCATCTGAAAAATCGTTTCAGACTTGCCCAATAATTGGATTTTACTTTTTACTAATTTTTACCTATTAAACTATTGATTTTTTCAAACTGTTTTTGATATATTAAATTGGTATAGAAAAATTATATGTTTATCCAGAAGTGTTTAAAAATTGAGGAGGATATTTTTAAAACAAAATGCAAACGCTTACTTGGTAAACTGAAAGGAACAAAAACCGATGGATAAAGGATTATTTGAAAAACGTTGCAAATATAGTATTCGGAAATTTTCATTAGGGGTTGCTTCTGTTATGATTGGTGCAGCTTTCTTTGGAACTAGCACTGTTCTCGCAGATTCTGCACAAACAGGTTCAACAACGAATATGCCAGCTGATTTGGCGGCAGCTCTTGCCAATGCTAAAGAGGATGATGGGCATGACTTTGAAGCACCAAAACCTGGTGAAGATCGGGGTTCTCCTGAAGTAACTGAAGGACCAAAGACTGAAGAAGAATTGCTGGCAAAAGAAAAAGAAACTGCAACTGCAACAAGCTCAGCAGCTTCAGATACTCTTCCTGAAGAACTACGTGGAAAACTTGATAAGGCTGAAGAAAATGGCCGCACTGCCTCAAAAGAAGAACTAGAAAAAGAAGATAAAAGCTTAGTCCCAGAAGATGTTGCTAAAACAAAAAATGGGGTATTAAACTACGGTGCGACTGTCGAAATTAAAAAGTGCTGCAGGGCTTGGTAGTGGTATCGTTATCGGGGAAAATCTCGTTTTGTCTGTTTCTCATAACTTTATCAAAGATGTTCCAGATGGCAATAATCGTAAAGTAGCTGATAATGTTGAAAGTGATGACGATGTTTATACAGTTTCTTACAAAGGGGCACCGGACGTCAAATTCAGTAAGAATGATGTGAAACACTGGGATCGTGAAGGTTTCCTAAAAGGTTATAAAAATGACTTAGCCATTGTCAAACTTCGCAGTCCACTTGCAAATGCTCCAGTTGAAGTTTTGGATAAACCATCTACAATTAAGGTGGGAGATAAGGTGCATGTTTTTGGTTATCCAAAAGGCGAGCTCGATCCGATTTTGAATACCACTGTTGAAGCTATTAACAATCACGGAGAAGGTGTTCGTGGCATTAGCTATCAAGGAAGTGAACCAGGTGCTAGTGGTGGCGGTATTTTCGATGAAAATGGGAAATTGATTGGTATTCACCAAAATGGTGTATCTGGTAAACGTAGTGGTGGTATTCTCTTCTCACCTGCTCAGCTGGAGTGGATTCAAAACTACATCAAGGGTATTGAAACAACGAAACCAGCTGGTCTAGATGCTCTCGATAAACAAGTTGAGGACAAGGAAGAAAAACCAAAAAGAGGATAAAACTAAGGAAGATAAGCCAAAAGAAGAAACACCAGCAGAAAATAAACCTGCTGAAAACAAGCCAGCTGAGAACAAGCTAGCAGAAAATAAACCTGCTGAAAATAAACCTGCTGAAAATAAACCTGCTGAAAATAAACCTGCTGAAAATAAACCTGTTGAAAACAAGCCAGCTGAGAATAAACCAGCTGAATCAAAAGAAGTTTCTCCAGAATGGAAAAACAGTTGAAAATAAAGACCAACAGGGAACAGTAACAATCCGTGAAGAAAATGGAGTTCGTTACAACCAACTAGCGTCAACTGCTCAAAATGATAATGGTAAAAAACCAGCCTTGTTTGAAAAAGAAGGTTTGACTGTTGATGAAAATGGAAATGCTACAGTTGATTTGACCTTCAAAGAAGAGTCTGAAACAGGTAAATCACGCTTTGGTGTCTTTATGAAATTTAAAGATACAGATAACAACGTTTTTGTAGGTTATGACCAAGGCGGATGGTTCTGGGAATACAAGACAAACGGTAGTGGACTTTGGTACCAAGGTGGTCGTGTTGCGGCACCAGTAAATGGTTCTGTCAACCACTTGACGATCAGCCTCAAATCAGATGGACAGCTTAACGCAACAAACAATGATGTCAAACTCTTTGACACACTTACCTTACCATCTGCAGTCAATGACAAACTCAAAGATGAGAAGAAAATCGTTCTTAAGGCTGGAAGCTATGGTAGTGAGAGAACCATTGTAAACGTTAAAACTGATGACCAAGAAGGCGTGAAAAACGACCAAGAGGCTGCTGAAAAAGAAAAAGGTGATACAGTAGACGATAGCAATGTCAAGTACGACACTATCGAATCTACAGTATTGAAAGCAGTCATCGACCAAGCCTTCCCACGTATTAAAGAGTACGTCCTCAATGGCAACAAGCTTCCAGGTCAAGTGCAACCGATTAATCAAGTTGTGATTAACAAGCACGCTGTGACTCCTGAAGTTACTTATAAGAAGATTAATGCAACGACTGCCGAGTATGAAATGAAACTCCGTGATGAGGAAAACCTCATCAATGCAGATATGACCGTTCGTTTGCAAGTGGTGGACAACCAACTTCACTTTGATGTGACTAAGATTGTCAACCATAACCAAGTTACACCAGGACAAAAGATTGATGACGAACGTAAATTACTTTCTTCAATCAGCTTCCTAGGAAATGCCTTGGTATCTGTTTCAAGCGACCAAGCAGGGGCTAAGTTTGATGGGGCAACCATGTCAAACAATACTCACGTCAGTGGTGATGACCATATAGAAGCAACAACCAATGAAAGAATTAGCCAAAGGCTATATGTACGGATTTGTTTCAACAGATAAACTCGCTGCTGGTGTATGGAGTAACTCACAAAATAGCTACGGTGGTGGTTCTTACGACTGGACACGTTTGACAGCTTATAAGAATACGATTGGCAATGCTAACTACGTGGAAATTCATAGCTCTGAATGGCAATGGGAAAAAGCCCACAATGGAGTTGTCTTCTCCCAGCATACACTCAAGAACTTCCAAGTGCAAAAAGTTGTCATCACAGAAGATGCCAATGCTGACCATAAGGTTGACTGGCAAGATGGTGCGATCGCTTACCGTAGTATTATGAACAACCCTCAAGGTTGGGAAAAAGTCAAAGACATTACAGCTTACCGTATCGCTATGAACTTTGGTTCACAGGCGCAAAACCCATTCCTTATGACCTTGGATGGTATCAAGAAGATTAACCTCCATACAGATGGTCTTGGACAAGGTGTTCTCCTTAAAGGTTATGGTAGTGAAGGTCATGACTCAGGTCACTTGAACTACGCGGATATCGGTAAACGTATCGGTGGTGTTGAAGACTTTAAGACTCTTATTGAGAAAGCTAAGAAATATGGTGCCCATCTCGGTATCCACGTCAACGCTTCAGAAACCTATCCAGAGTCTAAATACTTCAATGAAAATATTCTTCGTAAAAACGCTGATGGTAGCTATAGCTACGGTTGGAACTGGCTTGACCAAGGTATCAATATCGATGCAGCCTATGACTTGGCTCATGGACGTTTAGCACGTTGGGAAGAATTGAAGAAAGAATTGGGTGAAGGTCTAGACTTCATTTATGTCGACGTTTGGGGTAACGGCCAATCAGGTGACAACGGTGCTTGGGCAACTCACGTTCTTGCAAAAGAAATCAACAAACAGGGTTGGCGTTTTGCAATTGAGTGGGGCCATGGTGGTGAGTATGACTCTACCTTCCATCACTGGGCGGCTGACTTGACTTATGGTGGCTATACCAATAAAGGTATCAACAGTGCGATTACTCGCTTTTATCCGTAACCACCAAAAAGATGCTTTGGGTTGGTGATTACAGAAGCTACGGAGGTGCGGCAAACCTACCCACTTCTAGGCGGATACAGCATGAAGGACTTTGAAGGATGGCAAGGTCGTAGTGACTACAACGGTTATGTAACCAACTTGTTTGCCCACGACGTTATGACCAAGTACTTCCAACACTTCACTGTTAGCAAATGGGAAGATGGTAAACCAGTAACCATGACTGACAATGGTGGTACTTATAAGTGGACACCTGAAATGAAGGTTGAATTGGTCGACGAGGAAAACAACAAGGTAGTTGTTACTCGTAAATCGAATGATGTTAATAGCCCACAATACCGTGAACGCACAGTTACTCTCAACGGTCGTGTCATTCAAGATGGTTCAGCCTACTTGACACCTTGGAATTGGGATGCAAATGGTAACAAGCTAACTGGCGACAAAGAAAAGATGTACTACTTCAATACTGAAAAAGGTGCAACAACTTGGACACTTCCTAGCGACTGGGCAAACGGCAAAGTTTACCTTTACAAACTAACAGACCAAGGTAAGACTGAAGAACAAGAAGTAGCTGTCAAAGATGGTAAGATCACACTCGACCTTCTAGCAAATCAACCATATGTTCTTTATCGCTCTAAACAAACTAATCCTGAAATGTCATGGAGCGAAGGAATGCACATCTATGACCAAGGATTTAACAGTGAATCTTTGGATCATTGGAAGATTGAAGGTGATGCTTCTAAAGCGACAGTTGTTAAATCTCAAGGTGCGAACCAAATGCTCCGCATCCAAGGCAATAAAGAAAAAGTTAGTCTCACTCAAAAATTGACTGGCTTGAAACCAAATACTAAATATGCTGTCTATGTCGGTGTTGATAACCGTAGTGATGCTAAAGCAAGCATTACTGTTAACACTGGTGAGAAAGAAGTGACCAACTACACTAACAAATCACTCGCTCTCAACTATGTTAAAGCATACGCTCATAACACACGTCGTGACAACGCAACTGTTAATGATACAAGTTACTTCCAAAATATGTATGCCTTCTTCACAACAGGTTCAGATGTATCAAATGTAACCTTGACCTTGAGTCGTGAAGCAGGAGATGAAGCAACTTACTTCGATGAAATCCGTACTTTTGAAAATGATTCAAACATGTACGGTGATGGTCATGATACTGCAACAGGCATCTTCAAACAAGACTTTGAAAATGTCGGACAAGGTATCTTCCCATTTGTCATCGGTGGTATCGAGGGTGTTGAAGACAACCGTACTCACTTGTCTGAAAAAAACATGGACCATACACACAACGTGATTGGAACGGCAAGAAGGTTGATGACGTTATCGAAGGAAATTGGTCACTCAAGACAAAATGGTCTCGTAAGTCGTCGTAACTTGGTTTACCAAACAATTCCACAAAACTTCCGCTTTGAAGCAGGCAAGACCTACCGTATTACATTTGACTATGAAGCTGGATTCGACAATACTTACGCCTTGTAGTCGGTGAGGGAGAATTCCAATCTGGACAAGCAAGTAATTTGGAAATGCATGAATTGCCAAATACTTGGACAGATTCTAAGAAAGCGAAACGTGCAACCTTCCTAGTAACAGGTGCAGAAACTGGCGATACATGGGTAGGTATCTACTCTACAGGCAATGCAAGCAACACTCGCGGAGACTCAGGTGGTAATGCTAACTTCCGTGGCTACAATGACTTCATCATGGACAGACTTCAAATCGAAGAAATTGTCTTGACTGGTAAGATGATGACAGAAAAATGCTGTCAAGAACTATCTTCCAACTGTTGCTATGACTAACTACACTAAAGAAACAATGGATGCTTTGAAAGAAGCAGTCTTCAACCTCAGCTAAGCAGACGATGATATCAGTGTAGAAGAAGCTAAATCTGAAATTGCTAAGGTCAATGCTCTTAAAGACGCTTTAGTGATGAAGAAAACAGCTCTTGTAGCAGATGACTTTGCAAGTCTTACAGCTCCTGCTCAGGCTCAAGAAGGTCTTGAAAATGCCTTTGATGGCAACGTGTCAAGTCTATGGCATACATCATGGAGTGGAGGAGATGTTGGTAAACCTGCAACTATGGTCTTGAAGGAACCAACTGAAATTACTGGCTTCCGTTACGTTCCACGTGGTTCAGGATCAAATGGTAACTTGAGAGATGTCACTCTTGTGGTTACTGATGAAACAGGTAAGGAACATACCTTCAATGCAACCAATTGGGCTGATAACAATAAGCCAAAAGATATCGACTTTGGCAAGACTATCAAAGCTAAGAAGATTGTCCTAACAGGAACAAGAACTTACGGAGATGGTGGCAATAGATATCAATCTGCTGCAGAATTGATCTTCGCTCGTCCACAAGTTGCTGAAACTGGTCTTGATACTACAGCTTATGAAGCAGCCTTGGCAAAAGCTCAAAAATTGACTGATAAGAGTAATCAAGAGGAAGTAGCAAGTGTTGTTGCCAGCATGAAATTTGCAACAGATAATCATCTCTTGACAAATAGAATCCTTGAATTCTTTGCAGATTATCTCGACCAATTGAAAGACCAAACACCTACTCCAACTCCAGATCCAGAACCAACTCCAGAACCTAAACCTGAAACTCCAACATCAAGCAAGGGAGATGAAGCAGCACCAGTTGTTGACCTTCCAGAATTCACAGGTGGTGTAAATGGTGTTGAAGCCGCAATCCATGAAGTTCCAGAGTACACAGAACCAATCGGTACAGCAGGTGATGAATCAGCCCCAGTTGTAGAGCTTCCAGAATACACAGGAGTTCTTGGCACAGCAGGCGATGAATCAGCCCCAGTTGTAGAGGTTCCGGAATACACTGGCGTTCTTGGCACAGCAGGCGATGAACCAGCACCAGTTGTAGAGGTTCCAGAATACACAGGAGTTCTTGGCACAGCAGGCGATGAATCAACCCCAGTTGTAGAGGTTCCGGAATACACTGGCGTTCTTGGCACAGCGGGCGATGAATCAACCCCAGTTGTAGAGGTTCCGGAATACACTGGCGTTCTTGGCACAGCAGGCGATGAACCAGCGCCAGTTGTAGAACTTCCAGAGTATACAGGAGTAGTTGGAACGGCAGGAGAAGAAGTAGCTGTAAACGAAGTTCCAGAATTCAAGGGTGGAGTTAACGCAGCAGAAGCAGCTGTGAGCCAAGCACCAGAATTCACAGGTGGTGTAAATGGTGCCGAATCCGCAATTCATGAAGTACCAGAGTTTACCGGAGGTGTGAATGGAAGTGATGGCGCAATCCATGAAATTCCAGAATACAAAGACCAAATTGGTACAGTAGGTAACCAACCTGCCCCTGTAGTGGAAAAACCAGAGTATCGAGAAGATTTAGTAGAGAATAAAGATACATCTAAAGAGTCACATTCAAATGTTCTTCCAAATACGGGTGAATATAATTCTGAAAACAGCTCTCTTCATCGCTAGTGTCAGCATGGCAGTTTCAGCAGCACTCTTAGCTGTCAAAGAAAAGAAGATTAAAATACAAAAAGTTTTCAATAAAAGAGAGCTTAGACTCACAATCATTGTCGTGGAGAAAAAGAAAACCAGAGGACCCTCTAGGTCCTCTCTTTTTCTAAAGGGAATGAGAACGCTTACCACTTGTGAGCGTATGAAAGGAAATAGGAAAAATGGGAAAACATTTTTGAGAAACAGTGTCATTACAGTATACGTAAATTTACAATCGGCGCAGCTTCTGTTATGATTGGTGCCAGTATCTTTGGAGCTAGTGTGGTTCAGGCTGCTGAAACAGAAGGACCTGCAGAGACAGAAGGTACGGTAACACAGGCTCAGCCTCTGGATAAACTGCCAGCAGATATAGCAGCAGCTATTGAAAAAGCAGAAGCAAGTGCTGGAACTGTAGATGACCAACCTGCAGCGTCAGAAACTGGAGCAACTGCAGCTGAAACAACTACTCCAAAACCAACTGAAACTCCTGCTCCTAAGGAAGAAGTGGCTTCAAAACCAGCTACAAATCCTAAAGAGGAAGCAGCTTCTGAGGCGAAACCAGCTGCAACTCCTGCGACTAAAGATGTAGTAGATACACCAGATGTCAATCATCTAGAAAAGGCTACTGCAACAGCTTCAAACCATGAAGCCAACACACCATTTACAGCAGAAAAGGCAATCGACGGAAAACCTGATACTCGTTGGGCAACTGACCAAAACGTTGAGAAACCAACAATCGAATTTACACTTGAGAAGACAACAGTGATTAAGCATGTGGAGATTGATTGGGATCGCCGTCTTCGTGGTCAACAAAACGATCCAAATATCAAATCTTGGAATCTCTACTATGCTGGTCAAGATGATGTAAATGGTTCAGGTAACAAAGAATGGAAGTTGGCTTATCAAAGAACAGGAACACCTGTACTTGATGAAAAGGTTGACTTAAAAGAAGCTATCAAGCCAAATACCTTAAACTTGAAATCACAGATTACCAAGCTGGTACAATGAACTGGAAAAATGTTGGGATTCAAGAAATTCGTGCCTACTCAAACATTCCAGACGCTAGCAAACCAACAGATATTCGCCAAGTGACAGAATTAGCTGTTGCTGAAGATGGAAAATCACTTGTTTTACCTAAATTACCAGGCCAAGTAAGCTTAATTGGTAGCAACAAACAGGGAGTTGTTGACCTAAATAACAAAATCTATAAACCCTTAACAGATCAAACTGTTAAGGTCATGGTCCAACAAGTCAAGGATACTCATACCTTCACAAAAGAATTTGAAGTAGTCATTAAAGGCTTGCATGCAGACGAAGGTGTTGGCACTAAACCAGCAGTTGCTCCAGCAGTTCAACAATGGTATGGAACTGAAGGCAAAACTTCTATTACAGCTGATACCGTGATTTCAGTTGGCGATTCTGGATTTGCTCAAGAAGCTAAATTCTATCAGACTGACCTTGAAAGTCGTGGGCTAGAAATCGCTACAGGTGATCAAACAGCTCAAAAACGGATTGAATTTAAAAAGGTTGAAGATAAGGGGTATGGTAAAAGAAAGGCTATGGTATCACCATTAAAGATGGAGTTATTACAGTAGAAGCGGCGACCAACGCAGGAGCCTTTTACGCAACTCGTACTCTCCTTCAAATGGGGGAAAACGACCTACAAAACGGAGAAATCCGTGACTTCCCAAGCTTCAGTCACCGTGGCTTTATGCTAGATACAGGTCGTAAGTTTATTCCTTATGATACGCTTGTAGACATCATGCTCAACATGGCCTACTACAAGATGAACGATCTTCAGTTGCACTTGAATGACAACTATATCTTCTTAAAAGACCACTTGGCTGGTAAGAATCTTTCTCAAGATGAAGAACTGGCTTATGTTCTTAAAAATGCCAAGACAGGCTTCCGTGTAGAGACTGATGTTGTCGGTGAAAATGGTGAAAAATTAACATCTGACGAGCATTACACCAAGGAAGAAATGCAAGAAATCATCAAGTTGGCCAAAGCTTTACATATCAATCTTGTTCCTGAAATTGATACACCAGGTCACGCTCTTTCATTTGTTAAGGTTAGACCTGACCTTATGTACAAAAGGCAGTCTTAGCGACTATAGGGCAAGCACAATGTAGAACGTGTTGCTATGTTGGACTTGGATAACAAGTATGAAGAAAACTCTTGCTTTTTGTTAAATCAGTCTATGATAAATTGCTCGATGGAGAAAATGCACCACTTCATGGTGTCTCAACAGTTCATATCGGAACCGATGAGTACTACGGTAGTCGCGAAAGCTATCGTCGCTATGTCAATGATATGATTCAGTACATCAAAGGCAAAGGCTATACACCACGTATTTGGGGTTCACTTAGTGCAAAACCTGGTACAACGCCAGTTGATTGGAAAGATGTAGAAGTTGATATCTGGAGTATCGGATGGCAACGTCCAGCTGATGCTATTGCTCAAGGCGCTAAGATTATCAATATCACAGATATTCCAACCTATAGTGTCCCAAGCGGAAGTAACAGTCAAGGTAGTTATGGCGATTATGCCAACTATGAAACTCAATACAATCGCTGGACACCAAATGACTTCTCAACAGGTGGAGGACCACGTCTAGAAGCCTCTAATCCAAATATCCTTGGTGGTGGTCATGCGGTCTGGAATGATAACATTGACCTCCATGAAACTGGACTCACTTCTTACGATATCTTTAAACGCTTCTTCAAGAGTATGCAATCAACTGCAGAACGCACTTGGGGTTCAGACCGTGCAGCCAAGACCTATGCAGAACGTGTTCAACCAGCAAGTGTTTATGCACCACAATCTAACCCAGATAAGACCGTAGCTGAAGAAGACTTGTTCAAGATTAATCCTGAGACTGTCAAAGATTATCTTGCTAAGAAAGTACAGAAGACTGAAGCAGGTTTGAATTTCGAAAAAGATAGCACTATCGAAGGCCTAGTTGGTGATGCTGGACCAAGTCATGTCTTGAAATTGGATGTGACAGTGACTGGTGATGGCGAGCAAACCTTCTCAACAAGTGGAAACAATCAACTCTATCTTGCGGACAAAGATGGCTACCCTCGCTTATAAATTTGAACAATTCCATATTCAATTTAACAAGAAACTTGAAAAAGAACAAACGTTATCAAATTTCTGTCGTAACCAAACCTCAAGTGACAGAAGTTTATGTAGACGGTGAAAAAGGTTGAACGGATTGCAAAATCCAGCTAATCCACGTTTGGCTCATAATAGCTTAGTCTTACCACTTGAAACAATCGGTGGCTTCAAAGGAATCTTGCATAGTGCTGAGTTGTCAAATGAATCATTTGTAAACCCACGTTTGATTCCAAATGATCATTTTACAGTTTCTGCAACAAGTCAAGAGTTACCAGGTACCAATGCAGAAGGTCCAGTCGAAAAGCCTTTTGACAACGATCCAAATACCTTCTGGCATTCAAAATGGTCTGGTCATCAGGCTCCATTTACAGTGGCAATGAACTTGAAAGCAGCTGAAACAGTGAATGGCTTGACTTATCTTCCACGTCCAGGTGGAGGCAATGGTGTCGTGACCTCTTATGAAATCTATGCTCAAAAAGATGGTCAAATGGTTAAAGTTGCTTCAGGAACTTGGGAAAACAATGCCAAAGAGAAAAACAGTTAACTTTGATGCCATTGAAACCGATAAGGTAGAATTTAAAGTTCTAGCTGGTGCTGCAGGATTTGGTAGTGCTGCAGAAATTCAACTTCTGAAACCAGTTTCTACTAACAAGGTAGAAGAGCCAGTTAATCCAGAAAAACCAGTTACTCCGGAAAAACCAGTCACCCTGAGAAACCTGTCACTCCAGAAAAACCTAAAGTTGAAGAAGTAAGCGATGGTACAACTGAACTTGCTGATAGCTTTGTAGCTAGCAAACCTGCTAGTGATGACGTAGTTGTTGCAGCAGCACAAAGTCAAGACTATCTCAAGAAAGAATATAAAGTATTCCCAACACCACAAAAGTAACTTATGGTGAAGGCGTTACGAAACTCCATAAACAAGTCAATCTTGTTATGGGCGATCAGTTAGATATCTATACTCGTAACCGCTTGAAGAGTGTTCTACAAGATCATCAAATTTCATACACAAGCAGCCAAACACCTGTAGCAGGTGCAACAAACATCTACCTTGGCGTTCATGGACAAAATTCACAAGCTGAAAAAGAAATGCCAAGTCTATCTCAAGGACTCTTTGATAAGATTGATGCTTACGCTTTGTCAATTAAGAACAATACAATCTCTATCGTCGGTAAGGATACAGATGCTGTCTTCTATGGTTTGACAACTCTCAAACACATGCTTAATGAAAGTGAAGCTCCAGTTTTACGTAATGTAACTGTTGAAGACTTCGCTGAAATTAAGAACCGTGGCTTTATCGAAGGTTACTATGGAAAATCCATGGAGCAATGCCGATCGATGCTGAATTGATGCGTTACGGTGGTGACTTGAAGTTGACTCAATACTTCTTTGCACCAAAAGACGATCCATACCACAACAAGAAATGGCGTGAACTTTATCCAGAAGAAAAATTAGCTGAAATTCGTGAATTGGCACGTGTCGGAAACCAAAACAAGACTCGTTATGTTTGGACCATCCACCCATTCATGAACAACCGTATCCGTTTTGGCAACGATGCTGACTACCAAAAAGACCTTGAAACCATTAAGGCTAAGTTCACTCAATTGATGGATGTCGGTGTCCGTGAGTTCGGTATTCTAGCCGATGATGCTCCAAGTCCAGTTGGTGGCTACAATAGCTACAACCGCTTGATGAAGGACATGACAGATTGGTTGACTGAAAAACAAGCAACTTATGTTGGTCTTCGTAAGGAAATGATTTTCGTTCCAGGTCAGTATTGGGGTAATGGACGTGAAGATGAGTTGAAAGCACTCAATGAAAATCTTCCAACTTCAACTTCTATGACCCTTACTGGTGGTAAGATTTGGGGTGAAGTATCAGAAAACTTCCTTTCTAACCTTAAGAACAACCTGACTGCAGGTGGTAAGACCTACCGTTCAGTTTCTCTATGGGTAAACTGGCCTGTTACAGATAACTCTAAACAACACTTGATCTTGGGTGGTGGTGAGAAATTCTTCATCCAAATGTGGACCCAAGCCTCCTTTCAGGTATCATGTTGAATCCAATGCAACAATCTGAGCCATCGAAGATTGCCCTCTTCTCTGCAGCTCAATATGCATGGAAACAATGGAAGTCAGAAGAAGAAGCTAAGAGAGTGAATGATATCGCCTTCAACTTTGTTGAAAACGGTAAGTTTACAGATAGCGAAGCATCTCTTGCCTTCCGTGAGCTTGGTAAACACATGATCAACCAAAACATGGATGGTCGTGTTGTGAAATTGGAAGAGTCTGTTGAACTTGCACCAAAATTGGCGGCCTTCATGGCTAAGCTAAAAAGCTGGTCAAGATGTCCATGCAGAGCGTCAAGAATTGCGTGCAGAATTTGCTAAACTAAAAGCAGCAGCTCAACTTTATAAAGCATCTGGTGATGAAAAGATGCGTGCTCAAATCCACTACTGGTTGGATAATACTATTGACCAAATGGACGCATTGAGTGCTCTTCTTGATGGTACAGAAGCTATCGAAAAGAATGATTCTGCAAAACTTTGGGATAGTTACTATAAGGGCTTGAAACTCTATGAACAGTCTCAAACCTATACCTTCCACTATGTAGACCATGATGAAAGAGCTGAGTTGGGTGTTCAACATATCCGTCCATTCTTGCTTGGACTTCGTGAAATCCTCGCAACAGAAGTTCAAAAAGCCTTGCATCCTGACCAAGTCCTTAGTACCTTTATCACGAACCGTACTGGTGTCGAAGGTGGACTTGCTGAAGTGACTGATGGTGATTTAGGAACACATGCTTTGATCAAATCACCAAACAGCATTCAAACTGGTGACTACATTGGTTTGAAATTTAATAAGGCTGTTCCAGTTCAAAACTTGACCTTTGCAATGGGAACTCAAGCAAATCCTCGTGATACCTTCAACAACGCTAAGGTTGAATACCTCAATGAAAATGATGAGTGGGTAACCCTTTTCAGAACCAAGCTACACTGGTAATGAACCTCTGCTTAAATTTGAAAACCTCAACATCAACGCCAAAGCTGTTCGTATGATTGCGACTTCAGATCGTGGAAATACTTGGTTTGCTGTACGAGAAATTGCTGTTAACCGCCCTGTAGAAGTTACTCGTGCTAAACAGTCAGCCACTGTGACTATCAGTCCAAATCTTATGTACAAGTACAACACAACAGTTGGTCAGATTACAGACGGACGTGATAATACTGAAGCCATGCTTGCAAATGCTGATAGAACAGACACAACTCCAGTCAATGGTTGGGTACAACTTGACTTGGGTGAAAGTTAAACCTGTGACCAAGGTTCGTTTGGTTCAGGATCAGGAGATAAATTGGCAGAAGGTGTTCTTGAATATTCTGCAGATGGTAGCTCATGGCAAGAGTTGGATCGCTTGACTGGCGAACAAACAAAAAGAAATCGAAACTCCAATTTCAGCTCGCTACGTTCGTGTTCGCAATACTAAGAACATCAACCTATGGTGGCGTATCGCTGACTTCTCAGTTGAAACACGTGCAGGCAATAGCGAATTGACTGATACAAACGTTGAGAGCTTGAAGTCAACTCCAGTTTATGACAGCCTCAGGCCGTTATGACCTTCAAATTCAAGCGGAACTAAGCTTCCAGCTCATAGCTACTTGGGTATGAAACTCGATCGTCTTCACCAAGCTGAAAGCATTCAAGCACTTGGTACAGAAAATCCATCCCTTAACTTGGAATACTCTCCAAATGCCCAAGAATGGTATCCAGCTAATCATGACTGATAAGTCCTTGGTACGTTATGTTCGTCTAGTTAATAAGACTGATCGAGAACAAGCAGTGACAGCAACTCTCTACTTGTTCAGACAAAAGAAGTTCAACCAACCACTTGATTCGACATCAATGGAATTCACCCAACATACGGTAGAAATGACGTTCGTAAAGATCGAGAACTTGGATCGGTTGTTTGACGGTGTCTACAATAACTTTGTAGAGTTCTCAGACTATGCTCGTAAAGACGGTCATATTACCTTGAAACTTGGTGAGCGAACGTGACATTAAGAAGATTAGAGCTTACATCCAAGACGGCACTCAAAACTATCTCCGTGATGGTAAGATTCAAGTCAGTCAAGATGGTAAGACTTGGACAGATGTTGTAACAGTTGGTGATGGCCTTGCTAATGAAATACGTGATGACTCCTTGACAGATGGCTGGACACATGATTCTAAGATGCCAGGAAATCGCTATATCGAGGGTGAACTTTCAAGCCCAGTTAAAAGCCAACTATCTCCGTGTTCTATTTACAGCAGACTATGATGCTCGTTTTGTAGGCTTCACTGAGTTGGTTATCAATGATGGTGAATTTGTGAAACCAATCAATGACCCAACTGTTGAAGGAAACAGCGGTGAAAGCCAAGGAAACCTATACACAAACCTTGTGGATGGCAAAGTATTGACAAGCTACAATGCTGAGAAAGAACAAGGTGAGCTTGTCTACCACTTGTCAGAACCAACAGACGCAAATCATATCCGACTTGTTTCAAGTCTTCCACAAGGAGTGAAAGCTCGTGTGCTTGCTCGTACTCTGAAAGAGGATAAAGCAGATGCTTGGTCAGAACTAGGTGAGATTACCTCAAGCTTCCAAACATTTGCTGTCAGAGATAAGTCTCCATTATTGGATGTCAAACTTGTTTGGGAAGGTGGCAAACCTGAGTTTTACGAAATGACGACCTTCCACCAAGAGCTTCCAGAAGAACCAGAGAAACCGGCTTTAACTACAAGCAAGGGTGAAGAAGCAGCACCAGTAGTAGAAGTCCCAGAATTTACTGGTGGCGTAAATGGTGTTGAAGCAGCTGTTCAAGAAGTTCCAGAATACACTGAAGCTATTGGCACAGCAGGTGATGAATCAGCACCAGTAGTAGAAGTCCCAGAATTCACAGGTGGCGTAAATAGTGTTGAAGCAGCTGTTCAAGAAGTTCCAGAATACACTGAAGCTATTGGTACAGCAGGTGATGAGCCAGCACCAGTAGTAGAAGTCCCAGAATTCACAGGTGGCGTTAACGCAGTCGAAGCAGCTGTTCAAGAAGTTCCAGAATACACTGAAGCTATTGGCACAGCAGGTGATGAGGCAGCACCAGTAGTAGAAGTCCCAGAATTCACAGGTGGCGTAAATGGTGTCGAAGCAGCTGTTCAAGAAGTCCCAGAATTCAAGGGTGGCGTTAACGCAGTCGAAGCAGCTGTTCATGAAGTTCCAGAATACACAGGAGCTATTGGTACAGTAGGCGATGAAGCAGCACCAGTAGTGGAAATCCCAGCATACACAGGTGGTGTGAATGGAGCAGAAGCAACTGTTCATGAAGTCCCTGAGTTCACTGGTGGCGTTCCTGGTGGAGAAGGGACTACTCACCAAGTTCCAGCATACACAGGTGGTGTCAATGGATCAGAAGGAGCTATCCATGAGGTTCCAGAATACAAAGATGAGCAGTCTCTTGTAGCTCTTACTATGTCACAAGATAAGACCTACCAAGCACCTGCAAGTCATCAATACAAACTCCCAGAGACAGGCACTAAAGAAAATGCTGGCCTTGCAGCCGTAGGTCTTGTAGGAGCACTTCTTGGTATGTTTGCAATAGGCAAGAAAAAAGACGACGAATAAGATGATGTAAAAGCATCTAAATCATAGAGATTGGATCAAGAGACTAATCTCGATTATAAAAAGCGGACAAAGCTAGTTTTCTGATAAACAGAAGCTGGTCTTGTTCGCTTTTTCTTAAAGTGATACTCTTCGAAAATCAAATTCAAACCGCGTCAACGTCGCCTTGCCGTACTCAAGTACAGCCTACGGCTAGTTTCCTAGTTTGCTCTTTGATTTTCATTGAGTATGAGGAAGCTGATGGTCACTGAAGTTCTTTGACCAGAATATTTTTAACTTGGGACGAAGAACTTACGATTGGGTTAAGTCGCAAGTCAATTTTTCTACCATTTAGGATGTTTTGATGACAATTTAAGAAAAGAGCAATCTTTTCCTAGAAATAAATGCTAAACTATAATTGTTCCTAAACATGATTTAGTAGATCGGGTGGTCTGGTTCAACCTAAAAGAATAGATGATCTTTACAAGTTAATAATGAAGAGTATTATTAGATTGGATTTAGAGGTAGCTAGTAGAAAAAGAAAATCTGAAATTTGATGTTCTCTTGTGAGCAAGACTAGAAGTTATTCTATTCATTCCTTTATTTGTAGAAAAGCTTTTGGGGAGTATCTATGAAATTTAATAAATATGCCCTATCCCTTAGCGCAAGCCTGCTTGGGTTTGTATTTATTCGCTAATGGAGTAGTTTGATCAATTTAGATATTGGGGTTATCCTTGTCTTACTATCCCTGATTAAGGGGTAGAAATCTATAAAGAGGAAAGAAAACACAGATGAGCATCGTTAGTAACTAGAGATGCTGGAGTTCAGGAAAGAAGAGGTAGTGGTTTGCAAAAGTTGAAAAATAGTTTAAAATTTGTAGGAATGATCTTACTGATTATAAATATAAATACATTTCCCATGAGAATGCTGGCTCTCGAAGATTCTAGTTCTCTATCCTTAAAGTGGACGACTAGTATTGGGTATTTGCTACTTGCTACCTTCTTGCTAGTTGCTGTTTGGCGACAGTATAAAAAGAAAATTCCGAATCAGCAGAAGGCTTTCAAGTTCACATGGAAGGATTTTTGGAATAGCCCTTTTTATTTTTATGTGGCTACTCGACTAGTAGCGATTGTAGGTACCCTCCTGATCCAAGTAGTTACTGGAAATCCAACATCCGCTAACGATGCTGCCTTGCTGGCTACAAGTGAGCAGGTCACTCGTGTTTTTCCTCTGTTTTTCATCGCCTTTCATTTTGCAATTGGTATATTTGCTCCAATCATGGAAGAATTAGTATTTAGAGGATTCTTCAGCCACTATTTTTTAAAGAAGATCAAAAGTGGTTGAAATTGCTAATAAGTTCTACGATTTTTTTGGCTATCTGCATATGTTTTTATCCGATAGAGTTTGTAACTTATTTTTACTGGGAGTAATATTTTTACTTAGCCTATGCTCGTAGAGGAATATCATTGATTCTATAGCTGTTCATTTGCTAAATAACGGACTGCTGGTACTGGTATCTATTTTAAACTATCTATTTTTAGTTTTTTTAGCTAATACTCTTCGAAAATCAAATTCAAAACCACGTCAGCGTCGTCTTGCCGTATATTTGTTACTGACTTCGTCAGTTCTATCCACAACCTCAAAACAGTGTTTTTGAGCAACCTGCAACTAGCTTCCTAGTTTGCTCTTTGATTTTCATTGAGTATAAAATATATTCAAAAATGATTGGTTTAAAGGCTGATCGTTTTTCTGTTGCAAAAGATCGACTTTTTGCTGATAAATGCTGGAGACAGCAATAAAAACCAGCGATTCAATCACTGGCTGTTGATCGTTCTTTTAGGAGCTCCATTAGTAGTAGACGTTTTTGTATCTGTTGTTTGAGTGCTAGAAGAAGAACAGTTGGTTGTTCTTGTTTACTGCTAGTCTCTTCTTTCTTATTTTTCTACACTGCTACTAGATTGTGTTGTATCTTCTTGTGTGTTGTCCTTTGTAGAAGTATTGTCCTTGTTGGGAGTAGTGTTTTCTTGAGGTGATTCCTTTTGAATCTCTTTTATGACAGTTGTCTGGGTTGTCGTAGTTTCTTTTTAGAGTTATTATTGTTGTATTATTCATAGCATTCATGATGGTGATGCTTGCGGTAATCAGCCCCAGAATACTACCGATAGTAGCAATCGTTTTTGAAAAACAGTAAATCCTTTTTTTGATGTGTTCCGTTTTTGGGTTTTGATGTTCTACGATAATTAGACATAATATCTCTCCTTTACTAAAATTCATTATACCGAAAATCTTTAAAAAAAACTTAAATGAACCTGAATTGCCTTTCTTGTCGCCTGAACTGTTTCGTGATACAATAGAAGGAGTGATTTTAGAAAGCGTGAGAAACCATGATTTACTTTGATAATTCGGCAACGACCAAGCCATACCCTGAAGCGTTAGAGACTTATATGCAGGTTGCTTCAAAAATTATTGGAAATCCTTCTAGTCTCCATCGTTTGGGAGACCAATCGACCAGAATATTAGAGGCATCTCGTCAACAGATTGCAGATTTGATTGGTAAGGAAAGAGAAGAAATCTTCTTTACCTCTGGTGGGACCGAAGGGGATAACTGGGTTATCAAAGGGGTTGCATTTGAAAAAGCGCAATTTGGTAAACACATTATTGTGTCAGCTATTGAGCACCCAGCAGTCAAGGAGTCAGCTCTTTGCCTGAAAAGTCAAGGATTTGAGGTGGATTTTGCACCAGTTGATGAAAAGGGTTTTGTAGATGTAGCTGTTTTAGCAGGCCTACTTCGTCCTGATACAACGCTAGTCTCTGTTATGGCAGTCAACAATGAAATTGGATCAGTCCAGCCCATCCAAGCCATTTCAGAACTTTTGGCAGATAAGCCAACTATCTCTTTTCACGTTGATGCCGTTCAAGCTTTAGCTAAGATTCCGACAGAAGAGTATTTGACTGATCGAGTGGATTTTGCGACCTTCTCTAGTCATAAATTCCACGGAGTTCGTGGTGTTGGATTTGTCTATATCAAGTCAGGTAAGAAGATTATGCCACTATTAACTGGTGGTGGACAAGAGAGTGATTATCGTTCAACTACTGAGAATGTAGCAGGTATTGCAGCAACCGCCAAGGCTCTACGTTTGTCTATGGAAAAACTTGATTTGTTTACGAACAAAACAAGTCAGATGAAGGAAGTCATCCGTCAAGCCCTTCTAGAATATCCAGATATTTTTGTCTTCTCAGATGAGGAAGACTTTGCACCTCATATTCTGACCTTTGGGATTAAGGGGGTTCGTGGTGAAGTCATCGTTCATGCTTTTGAAGACTATGATATTTTCATTTCTACAACGTCAGCTTGCTCGTCCAAGGCTGGGAAACCTGCTGGGACCCTGATTGCTATGGGCATTGATAAGGATAAAGCCCAGTCAGCAGTTCGTCTCAGTCTAGACCTAGAAAATGATATGAGTCAGGTTGAGCAATTTTTGACTAAATTAAAATTAATCTACAATCAAACTAAAAAAGTAAGATAGGAGCATTCATGCAGTATTCAGAAATTATGATTCGCTACGAGAGCTTTCAACCAAGGGTAAAAACCGTATGCGTTTCATCAATAAACTACGTAATAATATCTCAGACGTTTTGTCCATTTATCCTCAAGTCAAAGTGACAGCAGACCGCGATCGTGCCCATGCTTATCTGAATGGGGCAGATTATGAACCAGTGGCAGAGTCTCTGAAACAAGTTTTCGGGATTCAAAATTTTTCTCCGGTATATAAAGTTGAAAAATCTGTAGAAGTTCTTAAATCTGCTGTCCAAGAGATTATGAAGGACATCTACAAGGAAGGTATGACCTTTAAAATCTCAAGCAAGCGAAGCGACCACAACTTTGAGTTAGACAGTCGTGAGTTGAACCAAACTCTTGGTGGTGCAGTATTTGAAGCTATTCCCAATGTACAAGCCCAGATGAAAAATCCCGATATCAATCTGCAAGTGGAGATTCGTGAAGAGGCGGCTTATCTTTCTTATGAAACCATTCGAGGAGCTGGTGGTTTACCGGTTGGAACTTCTGGGAAAGGCATGCTCATGTTGTCAGGTGGGATTGACTCACCAGTAGCTGGTTATCTAGCTCTAAAACGTGGAGTGGATATCGAAGCTGTTCACTTTGCTAGTCCACCATATACCAGTCCAGGTGCCCTCAAAAAAGCCCAAGATTTAACCCGTAAACTGACTAAGTTCGGTGGCAATATCCAGTTTATCGAAGTGCCATTCACAGAGATTCAAGAAGAGATTAAGGCTAAGGCTCCAGAAGCTTATCTCATGACTCTGACTCGCCGCTTTATGATGCGCATTACAGACCGTATCCGTGAAGTGAGAAATGGTTTGGTCATCATCAATGGTGAAAGTCTTGGTCAGGTGGCAAGCCAAACCCTGGAGAGTATGCAGGCTATCAATGCGGTGACCAATACACCAATTATCCGTCCAGTTGTAACTATGGATAAGCTAGAAATCATTGACATTGCGCAAGAAATTGATACCTTTGAAATTTCTATCCAGCCGTTTGAAGATTGTTGTACTATTTTTGCACCCGATCGTCCGAAGACAAATCCAAAGATTAAGAATGCAGAGCAGTATGAAACACGTATGGATGTCGAAGGTCTGGTTGAACGTGCAGTAGCAGGAATCATGATTACTGAAATTACGCCTCAAGCTGAGAAGGATGCAGTTGATGAGCTAATTGATGACCTCCTTTAATCAGAAAAACCAGAGGAAAAAAGAAAATAAGTAAAAAAAGTTAGTTTATTGTCCTAAATTTAGACGGAAACTGACTTTTTCTATTTTTAGTGCTATAATAAGATAAAATTTTTGAATATAGAGTTTTCTGACAATGAATCAATCTTATTTTTACCTGAAAATGCGAGAGCATAAATTAGTGGTTCCCTACATAGGTAAGGAGCGTCGCGTTCGTGTTCTCCTCCCCAAAAACTATGATAAAGATACGGATAGAAGCTACCCAGTTGTGTATTTTCACGATGGACAAAATGTCTTTTATAGTAAGGAATCTTACGTTGGACATTCCTGGAAGATTATCCCAGCCATCAAGCGAAATCCAGATATCAGCCGTATGATTGTTGTGGCTATTGACAATGATGGTCTTGGGCGAATGAACGAGTATGCGGCATGGAAATTCCAAGAGTCCAACATTCCTGGCCAACAATTTGGTGGTAAGGGAGTCGAGTACGCTGAGTTTGTCATGGAAGTGGTCAAACCCTTTATCGACGAAAACTATCGGACAAAGTCTGATCGCAAGCACACTGCTATGGTTGGATCTTCTCTAGGTGGCAATATTACCCAGTTTATTGGCTTAGAATATCAGGATCAAATTGGATGTTTGGGAGTTTTCTCATCAGCTAACTGGCTTCACCAAGAGGCCTTTGATCGCTATATCGAGCGTAAAAAACTATTGCCTGACCAGCGTGTCTTTATCTATGTTGGTACGGAAGAAGCAGACGACACAGACAAGACCCTCATGGCTGGTAATATTAAGCAGGCCTATATCGACTCTTCCCTTCGCTATTATCATGATTTGATAGCGGGAGGAGTGCAGTTGGAAAATCTCTCTCTCAAGGTTCAGGCTGGAGCCATTCACCATGAAGTGCCATGGTCAGAAAATCTTCCAGCTTGCCTACGCTTTTTTGCAGAAAATTGGTAATTAGTATAAAGGAGACAGGATATGAATATTGAACATCTTAGCCACTGGAGTGGTCATCTTAACCGTGAAATGTACGTCAATCGTTACGGACACGCAGGTATCCCAGTTGTTGTCTTTGCGTCCTCAGGTGGTAGCCACAATGAATACTATGATTTTGGCATGATTGATGCATGTGCATCCTTTATTGAGGAGGGCCGTGTTCAGTTATTTACACTTTCAAGTGTCGATAGCGAGAGCTGGCTTGCGACATGGAAAAACGGTCATGACCAAGCTGAAATGCACCGTGCTTATGAGCGATACGTTATTGAAGAAGCTATTCCTTTTATCAAGCATAAGACGGGCTGGTTCGATGGCATGATGACGACAGGTTGCTCTATGGGAGCTTACCATGCTCTCAACTTTTTCCTCCAACATCCGGATGTCTTCACCAAAGTGATTGCCCTTAGTGGTGTCTACGATGCACGTTTCTTTGTTGGTGATTACTACAATGATGATGCCATCTATCAAAAATTCACCAGTAGACTATATTTGGAATCAAAATGATGGCTGGTTTATCGACCGTTACCGTCAAGCTGAAATCGTGGTCTGTACGGGGACTAGGTGCTTGGGAACATGATGGCCTACCTTCTTACTACAAGTTAAAAGAAGCCTTTGACCAAAAACAAATTCCTGCCTGGTTTGCAGAATGGGGACATGATGTCGCCCATGACTGGGAATGGTGGCGCAAACAAATGCCTTATTTCCTAGGTCACATGAGTCTATAAAAGGAGTCGCTTATGAATTATCTTGTAATTTCACCCTATTACCCACAAAATTTCCAACAGTTTAGTATTGAACTAGCCAATAAAGGAATCACAGTTCTAGGGATTGGGCAAGAACCCTATGAACAACTAGATGAACCATTGCGCAATAGCTTGACTGAGTATTTCCGAGTTGATAATCTTGAAAATATCGATGAGGTTAAACGTGCAGTTGCCTTTCTTTTTAAACATGGTCCAATTGACCGCATTGAATCACACAATGAATACTGGCTAGAGTTGGACGCTGCCCTTCGTGAACAATTTAATGTCTTTGGTGCCAAACCAGAAGACCTTAAGAAGACTAAGTTCAAGTCCGAAATGAAGAAACTCTTCAAGAAAGCTGGAGTTCCAGTTGTGCCAGGTGCGGTGATTGAAACAGAAGCAGATGTTGATAAAGCTGTGAAAGAAATCGGCCTTCCTATGATTGCCAAACCTGACAATGGAGTGGGAGCTGCCGCAACCTTCAAACTTGAAACAGCAGATGATGTCAATCACTTTAAGGCCGAATGGGACCACTCAACCGTTTATTTCTTTGAAAAATTTGTCACCTCTAGTGAAATCTGTACCTTCGATGGTTTGGTAGATAGAGATGGGAATATCGTCTTTTCTACGACCTTTGACTATGCTCACACACCTCTCGATCTTATGATTTACAAGATGGACAATTCCTACTATGTTCTCAAAGATATGGATCCAAAATTGCGAAAGTATGGTGAGGCTATTGTCAAAGAATTTGGCATGAAGGAACGTTTCTTCCATATTGAGTTCTTCCGTGAGGGTGATGACTATATCGCTATCGAATACAATAACCGTCCAGCGGGTGGCTTCACCATTGATGTCTATAACTATGCCCATTCTTTTGACTTGTATAAGGGATATGCAGCGATCGTTGCGGGTGAAGCATTCCCAGCTTCTCAATTCGAGCCTCTATACTGCTTGGCGACATCACGTCGTGCCAACGCCAACTATATTTATTCAGAAGAAGACTTGCTCACCAAATATGGTCACCAGTTCAAGGTCAAGAAAATCATGCCGGCTGCCTTTGCTGAATTGCAAGGAGACTTTCTCTATATGCTAACGACGTCAAGTCGTGAAGAAATGGATCAGATGATTAAGGACTTTGGTCAGCGTCAAGAATAATTAAAATTTTGACTTAACAAACTCTCTTTGTTAGGTCTTTTTTGTAGACTTGAAATAAAAGCGTTTTCCCGCAGGATTCTTTTAGAAAATCTGTTGCTAAAAGGCTTAAAAATTGATAGAATAGGGATTGTCTAAAAAATATTAAGGAGAATCTATCAATGGATTTCGCATGGGCAGTCAAATATGCCACTGAATTTTTGGGAACAGCCATCTTGATTATCTTGGGAAATGGTGCAGTTGCCAACGTTGAACTTAAAGGTACGAAAGGTCACCAAAGTGGCTGGCTCGTTATCGCTGTTGGTTACGGTATGGGAGGGTTATGATCCCTGCCTTGATGTTTGGTAATGTTTCTGGTAACCACATCAACCCAGCCTTCACTCTTGGTCTAGCAGTTAGCGGACTTTTCCCTTGGGCACAAGTAGCACCATACATCGTTGCACAAGTCTTGGGAGCAATCTTCGGACAAGCCTTGGTTGTTGCAACTCACCGTCCTTACTACTTGCAAACTGAAAAAGCAAACAATATCTTGGGAACTTTCTCAACAATTTCAAGTTTGGACCACGGTACAAAAGAATCACGCTTCGCTGCAACAGTTAATGGTTTTATCAACGAGTTCGTTGGTTCATTCGTTCTTTTCTTTGCAGCACTTGGTTTGACAAAGAACTTCTTTGGAGCTGAAGTCCTACAATACATGAAACAAATGGCAACTCAAGCTGGTCAAAATGTTGACTTCTCTGATTTGGCAATTAAAGCTCAAGTAGCGCCTCATACAGCTTCAGGACTTTCTGTTGCTCACTTGGCACTTGGTTTCCTAGTAATGGCCTTGGTTACTTCACTTGGCGGACCTACAGGACCTGGTTTGAACCCAGCTCGTGACTTTGGACCACGTCTCCTTCATGCCTTCCTTCCAAAATCAATCCTTGGTCAACACAAGGGTGATTCAAAATGGTGGTATGCTTGGGTACCAGTAGTTGCACCGATTGCAGCAGCTATTGCAGCAGTAGCGCTCTTCAAATTACTTTACCTATAATCATTAAAAACTGGGAAATCCCAGTTTTTTTCTTGTCCATGAAAGTCAAGTTTTTAGATAGATATTCTTAAATCGTCAGACTTTTTCATTTTAAAACTAAAAGTGAAAAATATGGCAAAAATGTGGTAAAATAGAGTATTAAGTAAACGTTAAAAAGGAATATTATGCGTAAGAGATTGCACCCTGAATTATATAATTACAATAAATTCTGGTCCTGAATTTCATCTATCTGGAGATAAAGTCGAAGCTGAAGGGTTTACCTTTACTTTGGTTGAAAATAGTAAGGACGCTTTTGATGCAACGGCATTTACTCAACGCTTTTCGGAAGTTTTAAACAAGTATGATTATATTGTAGGAGACTGGAGTAATGAGCAACTACGTTTACGTGGTTTCTACAAGAATGAGCGAGCCGAAGAGTCTTTAGAAAAAATCAGTCGCTTGCAAGACTACCTACTTGAGTATTGTAGCTATGGCTGTGCCTATTTTGTTTTAGAAAATGAAACTCCTAAACGTGCACCATTTGACCAAAAAATGCGCAAAAAAGAGGAAGAAAAAGATACTCGAAAAGGTAAGAAGACTTCTCAAAATAAGAAAAGAAATCATACGGACAAGAGAAATAGACATCGTCGTAAAGAACAGAAACCCCAGAATGAAGAAAAAGGACAACGTCATTTCGTCATCCGCAAGAAAGATTAGAGAATAAGGAGAAAATATGAAACCGTCAATTTATAGTTTAACACGCCAAGGAATGCAAGAATGGGTCTTGGAGCAGGGAGAAAAGAAATTCCGTGCAGATCAAATCTGGGAATGGCTTTACCGTAAACGTGTTCAATCATTTGAAGAAATGACCAACTTGTCTAAGGATTTGATTGCCAAACTCAATGACCAATTTGTGGTAAATCCTTTGAAACAACGCATTGTGCAAGAGTCAGCCGATGGTACTGTCAAGTACCTCTTTGAGTTGCCTGATGGTATGTTGATTGAGACTGTACTGATGCGCCAGCACTACGGTTTGTCAGTTTGTGTAACCACTCAGGTAGGCTGCAATATTGGTTGTACCTTCTGTGCATCAGGCTTGATCAAGAAACAACGTGACCTTAATAACGGGGAAATCGTCGCTCAGATTATGCTGGTTCAAAAATATTTTGACGAGCGTGGCCAGGACGAACGTGTTAGTCATATCGTAGTTATGGGTATTGGAGAACCATTTGATAACTACAATAATGTCTTGAACTTCATCCGTACTATCAATGATGATAAGGGAATGGCTATCGGCGCTCGTCATATTACAGTATCAACTTCTGGTTTGGCTCACAAGATTCGTGATTTTGCTAATGAAGGCGTACAGGTCAACCTTGCTGTCTCACTTCATGCGCCAAACAATGAACTGCGTTCAAGCATTATGAAGATTAACCGTGCCTTTCCAATTGAAAAACTCTTTGCAGCGATTGAGTATTACATCGAAACAACCAACCGCCGTGTGACTTTTGAGTATATCATGCTCAATGAAGTCAATGATGGAGTGGAGCAGGCACTCGAGTTGTCAGAATTGCTCAAGAATATCAAGAAATTGTCATATGTTAACTTGATTCCTTACAACCCAGTTAGTGAGCATGATCAGTATAGCCGAAGCCCTAAAGAGCGTGTCATGGCCTTCTATGATACACTCAAGAAAAAAGGTGTCAACTGTGTCGTTCGCCAGGAACATGGTACAGATATCGATGCGGCTTGTGGACAGTTGCGTTCAAATACCATGAAGCGTGATCGTCAAAAAGCAGTAGCTGAAGTAAATCCATAAGATGAATCGAAAAACATTACTAAGCTTGGGAGTGCTTTTATACAGTCTTTGTATCGTCTGTTTTTGCTTTACTCCCCAACCTCAACTTCCTACAGGAGTGGAAACTCCAGGTATTCAAACTTTTGGACGCCTGGTTTTTCTTTTGACGCCTTTTAACTCCTTTTGGAAACTGGGTGAAGTAACAAGCCTTTTACAGCTGTTTTGGATTTTTTTGCAGAATGCCTTAAATATCCTCTTGCTTTTTCCATTGATTTTCCAGCTTCTCTATCTCAATCCTAGATTAAGAAAAACGAAGAAAGTGATTTTGTAAGCTTTTTATTGAGCTTAAGCATCGAGTGCACACAATTAGTTTTGGATTTTTTCTTTGATTTTAATCGGGTCTTTGAGATTGATGATTTGTGGACCAACACTTTGGGTGGCTACCTAGCTTGGATCCTCTATAAACTACTACATAAACACAAGATAAGGAATTAAAATGAGTATCTTAGAAGTTAAAAATTTGAGTCACGGTTTTGGTGACCGTGCGATTTTTGAAGACGTATCCTTCCGTCTCCTCAAGGGGGAACATATTGGATTAGTCGGTGCCAATGGTGAAGGAAAATCAACCTTCATGAGCATCGTAACTGGTAAAATGTTACCTGATGAAGGTAAGGTGGAATGGTCTAAATATGTGACAGGAGGCTACCTGGACCAGCACGCTGTGCTCAAAGAAGGTCAAACCGTGCGTGACGTTCTTCGTACAGCCTTTGATGAGTTATTTAAGGCAGAAGCACGTATCAATGAACTCTACATGGAAATGGCAGAAGAGGGCGCTGATATTGATGCCCTAATGGAAGAAGTCGGCGAACTTCAGGACCGTTTGGAAAGTCGTGACTTCTATACCTTGGATGCTAAGATTGACGAAGTCGCGCGTGCTCTTGGTGTCATGGATTATGGTATGGATACAGACGTAACAGCCTTATCTGGTGGACAAAGAACCAAGGTACTTTTGGCCAAACTTCTTCTTGAAAAGCCAGATATCTTGTTGCTTGACGAGCCAACCAACTACCTGGATGCTGAGCATATTGACTGGCTTAAGCGCTATCTCCAGAACTATGAGAATGCTTTTGTCCTTATTTCGCACGATATTCCATTCCTCAACGATGTGATCAATATCGTCTATCATGTAGAGAATCAACAGTTGACACGCTACTCTGGCGATTACTACCAGTTCCAAGAAGTCTATGCCATGAAGAAATCGCAGCTAGAGGCAGCCTATGAACGTCAACAGAAGGAAATTGCTGACCTCAAGGATTTCGTAGCCCGTAATAAGGCGCGTGTCGCAACTCGTAACATGGCCATGTCTCGCCAGAAGAAATTGGATAAGATGGACATTATCGAGCTTCAAAGTGAAAAACCAAAAGCCATCCTTTGATTTTCAAACCAGCTCGTACACCAGGTCGCTTTATCTTCCAAGCCAAAGACTTGCAGATTGGTTACGACCGCCCACTTACAAAACCATTAAATCTTACCTTCGAACGTAATCAGAAGGTTGCCATTATCGGTGCCAATGGTATCGGGAAAACAACCCTCTTGAAGAGTCTTTTAGGAATTATCCCACCAATTGCTGGGGAAGTTGAACGTGGAGATTACCTGGAACTTGGCTACTTTGAACAAGAGGTGGAAGGTGGCAATCGCCAGACACCTTTAGAAGCAGTTTGGAATGCCTTTCCGGCCTCAATCAAGCAGAAGTTCGAGCAGCCCTTGCCCGCTGTGGTTTGACCACCAAGCATATCGAAAGCCAGATTCAAGTTCTATCAGGTGGAGAACAAGCCAAGGTTCGTTTCTGTCTCTTGATGAACCGTGAGAACAATGTCCTTGTTCTAGACGAGCCTACCAACCACTTGGATGTGGATGCCAAGGATGAGCTCAAACGAGCTCTGAAAGAATACAAAGGTTCTATCCTCATGGGTTGCCACGAACCAGACTTCTATGAAGGCTGGATGGATCAAATCTGGGATTTTAACAACTTAACTTAAAATGAGAGTAAAAGAAATACAGTACCTAACGAGGATACTGTATTTTTTTGGTTTTTAAGATTTAAAATCGTAGTCTTTCACTACTTCGATACTATCGATAGTGATAGCAGTAGTTGGTTTGTCTTTTTCGTCTTTTTCAGCCTTGGCAATCTTGTCCACAACATCCATACCGTCGATGACTTGACCAAAGACAGGGTGCTTACCGTCTAGACTAGGATTTCCACCTTCTTTGTAGGCTTCGATAATTTTCTTTGGATAACTACTTGTAGGAAGTTTGGCAGAAATGTCTGTCGTATTTTGGTTGATGAAGAACTGGCTACCGTTTGAATTTGGTTGACCAGTATTGGCCATAGAGAGAGAACCACGAATGTTATAGAGGTAAGGAGAGATTTCGCTCTTGAAACCAGTTCCCTGGTCTTTAGTCTTGTCCTTATCATGCCAGATGGATTCACCACCAGTACCATCCCCTTTTGGATCACCAGTCTGTACCATGAAGCCATCGATCACTCGGTGGAAGGTAACGCCATTGTAGTAGCCTTCTTTTGCGTGAGTTAGGAAATTTTCAACCGCAAGTGGGGCTAGCTTTGGAAAGAGTTTGATGCGGATATCTCTCGACTGGTGTGGAGAATGACTTCAGCTTCAGTCTTCAGCAACTTCCTTAGAGAGTTGTGGAAGTTAGCATTCTCATTTGTCAAGGCGTCTTTGAGATCACTTTGCAGATTGGGCAGCTGCTTTGGAACTTTCTTCAGCAGCAAGCTAGAATCTACATAGTCATCCCCTCGCAGACTACGTTGGATACTGCTACATCCAGCAAGGGCAAAAGTTGAGATTAATAGAAGTGTTGCTATTTTTTTCATGGTAATCCTTTCAAAAAAATCATTTCTACCATTGTACCCTAATTGAAAGTGGATTTCAAATATTCAATTGTGATCATTCCGATAGTACATACAATTTTATGGCCTTACTTTACCCCATTTTGATCATTAGAATCTGTTACTTTATTTGCACATACTTTAACATCTGTAGGAGCATTTCCCATTGCAACACCAAGTCCAGCGGTCTCAATCATTGGAATGTCGTTATAATTATCTCCAATACTCATAATTTCAGTGAGTGATAGTTGATAATAGTTGGCTAATTCTAACAGAGCTTGCTTTTTGAGACTTGATTATGTGTGACTTCAAGATAGTTATCCTTCGAGAGGTAAAAAGTCAGTTTGAGGGAAATCCATGGTTGCTAATGTCTTTAAGTTTCTGGATAGTAGCTGCGTTATCTATTAGTAAAAAGTTTATGAATAAGATTCTTTTCTTCCCTGAAGAAAATCTGCTAGTGAAGTAACTTTGGGGGCTCTCCAGTAATCTGTGCTTCAATTTCTACCCATTTATCTAAAGTATTTACGTACCAATATTTTCCAGAATAAACATTAATTGAAAACTGTCGGAAAATTCTTTTTGTTAAAAAAATCATGTAGTAAAAGTAATTCTTTTTATTAATAGTATGCTGACTCAGAATTTTATCTCCTGTACCAATGAGAGCACCATTATAACTTGCAATTGGAAAATCTGTGATTCCAAGTTCTTTCAGAAATTGGAGCTATACCAAGAGGAGAGCGAGCAGAAGCTAGAACAAAAGGAATTTCACTTTGTTTTCAAAAAGTGGCATAAGCTCTAGTAAATAGAGAGTCTAATTGGTGATTTTTGGTCTAAAAATGGTACCATCGATATCACTCATGATTAACTTTATTACTGACATATGTTTCTCCTTTTTAAAATAGAATAGTTGTTTTTACCATCTAAAGATTGTTGAATTTCTATGTCGGGTTCTTTGTCTGTAATCCAATAATCAAAAATCAGTAAGTTCGGAAAGAATATAATGAGAGTGTTTGTTTATCTTGCTGGTTTCAGCTAACAAGACGCGAATTTTACTGGTTTTAAATGCTCTTTTTCATTAGAACATCTTCTTGATCTTCAAAACTAACTTGTCCGTCTGAAAGACTAGCTGCACCAAAAATGCTAAGTCAAATTTAATTCTATTCAAAGATTCGGATTCTTCTAATGAGTAATAGAAACGATTCTTTTTATGAAATCGTCCACCGATAATGTGAAAATCGACATTTTCATTTTCTCCTAAGACCAGTGCATTATCCAATGAATGACTGAAAAATAGTAACTTTTTTTATCTGTTATTTTTTGCTAACTCAAGTACAGTTGTTGAAACATCATAGAAAAATTAATTGTGAATCAGAAATAAGTTGGGTAGCTAAATGAGCAATTTCTCTTTTTCTTTGGAAGACTGTTCTGCTCGACCTTTATAACCAAGAATCCTTTGCTTTTTGGATTGGCACAAACCTCCATGAGTTCTTTTTGCTCGCTTTTCCTTTTGCAAGAATGGAAAAATCTCTCCGGATAGTATCCTTGGATACTTGGAAATAGTCAACCATTTCTTTTGCTGATAGACTTCCTCTATCCTCTAAAAGTTTAATGATTTCTTCTAATCGTTGTTCTTGGTACATATAAATTCCCTCTTTTAATACTAATATACCTCCTTTGTAAGTGATTGTCAATAATTATAATGTTTTTATAAGTGTTTTGAAAATTTACAAAAATCAACCTGACTTGGTTGATTAAAGATTCTTCTTTGGATGGCGGTCAATGATTGCCTGATGGTCCTGATGAGCTTGTTCTCCTTTTTGGAGTTAATTTATAACCGCGAATCGAAAAGTGACCAGCTAATTCTTCTTCTGAAAAATGGTCATGAAGAGCTTGATTCAGGTCGGCAGCCTTCATTTTAGAAAGTCCAGTAACTCCCTTCTTCTTCAGGATATTCTTTTTCATGGTGCTATTTAGATGGTCAAGTGAGTCAAAAGAAGTTTCGACAAGAGCATAGCCTTTTTCAACAAGAGCTTCTAAATGTTTTGGGGCATCAATGCCATAAGTGTACTCAGTATTTAGGGAACCAGCTTTCGGTGATAAAGGTACCAAAGTTGATTCTCCAGAGGAGGATAATATCTCCTGCTAGTAAATAATCTGCTAATAAGTCCATGTGTTATTTGGGAACGGGCTTGAGATTTAGTAGCCAAGTCTCGATATCACGATTTGGAGAGATGTAAGGTTTGACTTGATGGTCTTTGTAAATCTTCTCTAGACTAGTATTCATAAAGTTTCTCCTTCTATTTTTCCCTATTAGTCTAAAAATTTTAAAAAATTTTTAAAAAGTCTGTCAAGTTTTTCTTGACACCTCTTAGAAATCTGCTATAATAGAACATGTGCTAAATAGCTCAGCTATTTCACCGAACTAAAAAAATAAAAAGAAAAGAGATATTAAAAATGGCAGTAAAAATCCGTTTGACTCGTATGGGTTCTAAGAAAAAACCTTTCTACCGTATTAACGTAGCAGATTCACGTTCACCACGTGACGGACGTTTCATCGAAACAGTTGGAACTTACAACCCACTTGTTGCTGAAAACCAAGTAACTTTGAAAGAAGACCGTATTTTTGGCATGGTTGGCTGATGGAGCTCAACCTTCAGATACAGTACGCAACATCCTTTCAAAAGAAGGCGTATTGAAGAAAATTCCACGATTCTAAATTCTCAAAATAATTCTAAAAGTAGGTTGACAGATGGATACGATTGAAAATCTCATTATTGCGATTGTGAAACCTTTGATTTCACAACCAGATGCCTTAACTATCAAGATTGAAGACACACCAGAGTTTTTGGAGTATCATTTGGATCTTGACCAAAGCGATGTGGGTCGTGTGATTGGTCGTAAGGGTCGCACTATCTCTGCGATAAGAACGATTGTCTACTCTGTCCCAACTGAAGACAAAAAGTAAGAATCGTTATTGACGAAAAATAAAAAAGCGGGACGGATGTCCGCTTTTTTGCGAGGAGAGATATGAAGGATTTAACGTTTAGACAATTACAAGACTACTTACTCGAACATTACCAGCAGTCTCGGACTGAGGAAGGTCTCTTTATCAAGCTAGTGGAGGAAGTCGGAGAAGTAGCCGAGGTCTTGAATGGACGCTCTGGTCGAAAAGAGGGCGTTCAGGATTCAAACGAGGAACTTGCTAAAGAACTGGCTGATATCATTCACTACACTGTCGCAATCGCAGCCATCAACGATATTGATCTAACCAAAGACCATTTTTGAAAAAGACAAAAAGGCAGCTATCAAATATCAACATGAACGAGATTTGGAAGGATATTTAGAAGCCGAAGGTCAGAACTAGCTTTTTCCTCCAACTTGAGAAAATCCCTAGAACGTGATAAAATAAAGGGAGAAATATACAGGAGATCAAGATGAACTATTTTAACGTTGGAAAAATCGTCAATACGCAAGGGTCTGCAAGGTGAGATGAGAGCCTTATCTGTGACGGATTTTCGGAAGAACGCTTTTAAAAAAGGATGCAGAGCTGGCCTTGTTTGATGAGAAGGATCAGTTTGTTCAAAACAGTGACTATTGCAAGTCACCGTAAAGCATAAAGAAACTTTGATATCATCAAATTTAAGGATATGTATCACATCAATGATATCGAAAAAGTACATAGGGCTATAGTTTGAAGGTTGCGGAAGAAAACCTTAATGACCTGGATGAGGGTGAATTTTACTATCACGAGATTATTGGACTAGAGGTCTACGAGGGTGACAACTTGATTGGAACCATTAAGGAAATCTTGCAACCAGGGGCCAATGATGTTTGGGTAGTTAAGCGTAAGGGAAAACGTGATCTGCTTTTACCATATATCCCACCGGTCGTGCTCAATGTTGATATTCCGAATAAACGGGTTGATGTGGAAATCTTAGAAGGGTTAGACGATGAAGATTGATATTTTAACCCTCTTTCCAGAGATGTTTTCTCCACTAGAACATTCTATCGTTGGAAAGGCACGTGAAAAAGGGCTCTTGGATATCCAGTATCATAATTTTCGTGACTATGCTGAAAAGGCTCGTCATGTTGATGACGAACCCTACGGTGGTGGTCAGGCATGTTGCTACGTGCGCAACCAATATTTGATGCCTTTGATGCTATTCAAAAGAAAAATCCGCGCGTGATCCTTTTGGATCCTGCTGGTAAGCAGTTTGACCAAGCTTATGCTGAAGATTTAGCACAAGAAGAGGAACTCATCTTTATCTGTGGTCACTACGAGGGCTATGGATGAACGCATTAAGACCTTGGTAACAGATGAGATTTCCCTAGGTGATTATGTGCTGACTGGAGGAGAATTGGCGCTATGACCATGATTGATGCGACGGTTCGCTTGATACCAGAAGTAATTGGGAAAGGAAACCAGTCACCAAGATGATAGCTTTTCATCTGGGCTCCTTGAATATCCTCAGTACACTCGTCCTTATGATTATCGTGGAATGGTGGTTCCAGAAGTGCTTATGAGTGGGCATCATGAGAAGATTCGCCAATGGCGTCTCTATGAAAGTCTCAAAAAAAACTTATGAGCGTAGACCAGATTTGTTGGAAAATTATGAATTAACAGTAGAAGAAGCTAAAATGTTGGCGGACATTAAAGAAAATACAAATTAAAAGGAGAAGCCTATGCAAGTCATTAAACGTGATGGACAAGTTGCTGACTTTGATCCAGATAAAATCTATCAAGCCATTCTCAAAAGCTGCTCAAACGGTTTATGTTTTTGACAGATGATTTACGTCAAAAATCTAGCTCAGGTAACTAAAGAAAGTTGTCTTGGATCTAGAAGAGGCAAAAAGTGGAGCGTGCGACAATCAGCATGATTCAATCAATGGTTGAGCATCGCTTGCTTGGTGCAGGTTACATCACCATCGCTGAACACTATATCTCTTACCGTTTGCAACGGGATTTAGAGAGAAGTGGTTACGGAGAACATATTGCTGTTCATCTTCATTTTGAACAAATCGTTATTAGAAAAAGAGTGAGATGAAAACTCATCTCACTCTTTCTTAAACTCGATTTTTGGGCAGTTTTGGACAGTTGAGGAACAAAACTTATTTTCGAATATCTGGGATTCGAAATAATGCGGGTCACATTTTTGCAAAAATTTTTAACGATAATTTGCTGGCGGTCTGTATCAAATTTGATGATATCCCCGTAAAACTTGTATCTGAAAAAAATAATGTGGACAGCAGTCAGGAGTGCTCTTTAATGGCACTTGTCAGGAGTCAGCTTTGGAATGATCTGGTTCTTCTCGTCCGTTGAGAAAATCCTTGGAATTTTTGTTGAATATGTTTAAATAAATCTTTCATCGGAGCCTCCCTTCTTTTTTACCATTATTATATACAATTTTAAAAATCTACAAGATTTTACGAATAATCAAGTGAAGACAATTAAAAGGAGAATACAATGGCAGAATTTACATTTGAAATCGAAGAACACTTACTTGCTCTCAGAGAATGAAAAAGGTTGGACCAAGAAATCAATCGTATCAGCTTTAATGAGCACCAGCAAAGTTTGACATTCGTGCTTGGAGTCCAGACCACACTAAGATGGGGAAAGGAATCACCCTCTCAAACGAGGAGTTTCAAGTGATGGTCGATGCCTTTAAGAATCAATAAGCAATCATGTAAGAATAATCCAAAAGAAGCTGGGAAAAACCCGGCCTCTTTTTATTTGCTTGAAAAATAGGATTGAGTACAGGAGACGTTGAAGGTGGTCGACCGATAAAACTGATGGTAAGGATTTTTGCAAGATCAGGAATGATAAAGGGAATGACACCGACAGCTAGTGCTTTATCAAAAGGCATGCCAGCAAGGAAGTGGAGGCTGAGAATACCACCAACAAAGACAAGGGAATCTCCCAAGAGATTTGCAAGAAAGATACGAATATAGCCACTTTTCTTATGGATAAGATAGGACGTAAGTCCAGCATAGACAAGGTCAAACCAAAGATAGCCAGCGCTTGGACCTACCAAAACATGAAAACCAGCTCCCCACTGGCAAAGACAGGAATACCGATAGCACCAGCAAGAGATAGAGACCAACAGAAAGAACGGCTTCCCTGGTCTAAAAACAGTAGCAATGAGGTCCGATAGCAAAAGTTTTGTAGAGTAAACGGAACAGGTCCAATTGGGACACTGATTTGGGCTAATACTGCAATCAGAGCAGCTCCAATAGCAGGAATAGCGTAAACATGTGCTTTTTTCATAATAGTTAACTCTTTTAATTTATAGTAACTATTATACTGGAAGGGGGATGATTGTCAACCTGTTTTAAAAATAAAGGTTACAAAATCTGTAATGGCCGATTTAGAGAGAGCCGGAGGACAAGAGATTTTTCAAAACACAGGTAAATCTTATCAGTAATAAAAGATGAGCTTATGGAGTTGGCTATCATATAGTGCAAACACTTGAGAGATCCTGATGGATGCTATTTTTAAGTGTTTTATAATTTGCTCTAATAAAGAAAAAGATTGAAGAAATGGTCCTAAAGCTAGGCTTTTTCTTCAATCTGAGTGACCAAGATGGTCTTTTTGTATTAACGCATGGTCACAAATTCTTCTGAACCTGTAGGATGGATAGCGACCGTCGCATCAAAAATCAGCTTTTGTAGCTCCATCTTGATAGCAACTGCAAAAACCTTGAATCATTTTCGATCAACGCCGTAGCCGATACCATGAAGGCTAACTACCTTTTCGTTCTCACCAGCTGTAATGAGCTTGAAGCGGCTTGACGGTGTCTAGTGACTGCTGAATACATAGAAGCAAATTTTGAAGTATAAACTTTAATGTTTTCTTGTCCATACTCTTTGATAGCTTCTTCCTCAGTCAGACCGACAGTTCCGATAGCTGATGAGACAACAGTTGGAATAGTGGTGTAGATCCATTTTAGCATTGGTTTGCCGTTGAAAAGTCCTCGGACAGGTACGACCAGCCTTGATAGCGACGGGAGGGTTGTTCTCTCACCCGTGGCATCTCCTCCAGCATAGATACCATCAACGACTGTATTTTGGTATTCGTCAACTTGAATGAAACCACGTTCATTGAGGGTAACACCTGCTTTCTCAAGCTGGAGCCCTTCAACATTTGGACGGCGACCAGTTGCCATATAACTTGACTGGCAGTATGAGTGCTCCATCTTCGAAATGAATGGCATGCCTTGTTCAGTTTCTTCAGGTTTACAGGAACCTTATAGGGTGTGAGTGTAATCCAGTATTTTCCATTTCTTGAACTAGACTCTCAACAATATAACTATCAAATCCCACGGAGCGGACGCTCGCGACGGACTGACAAACTCGTCTGCACACCAAGGGTATGGAGCGCAGCTAATTCGACGCAATGTAACCAGCACCCAGAATGGCTACAGCATCTGGCAACTTTTCCCAGCAAAGACATCATCAGAACTACCACCTAGTTCAGCACCAGGAATGGTAGGAATACGAGGATGTGCCCCAGTTGCAATCACGATGTGCTTAGCACGGATCAACTCTCCATTGACACTAACAGTATGAGCATCAACGAACTCGGCGCGTCCTTCAATCAAATCAACTCCGTTACGCTATAAAGCTTCCACCATAGAGAAGGCAGCACGATCAATATAGACTACGATTTTACAGAAGCCTCTGCATAATCAAATTCATTGCCAGTACTTGTAAACCATAGTCAGGCTCCCATATTTGTGGATGCTCTCTGCGATTTGAGCACCGTACCACATAATTTTCTTAGGAACGCACCCAATATTGACACAAGTTCCACCTAATTTCTTTTCCTCAATAACTGCGGCTTTAGCGCCATGTTCACCAGCACGATTCATGGTAGCAATACCCCCGCTACCTCCACCGATAGCGATAATATCATATTCTCTCATAGAAAGCTCCTTTACTTGTTTCTGAGTCATATTCTCATCTTTTTGGGAGTCAATGCAAAATCTGCTACGCTAAAAATTTTAAGAAAAATGCTTGCAAAAAATAAAAAGAAAGTGTATTATATAACCAATACAACAATAGATCTTACAAAATAAAATTTGGATTGTTAGAAAGAAATTGTCCATTTTGAGACTTCATGTTATAATCTTAATATATATTTTGATGAAGGAGTTCTTATGAAAAGAAAGAAAACAGCCAAGAAATGGCCTTTATATACTGCTATTGGGTTGCAACAGCCATCGTAATTGGTGCTGGGCTATCTCCTATTTAGACAACCAAACCAGAGTGCAGCAATTGACGAACCTACTAAAATCGCTGTAGCAAAAAGAGGAACGTTTAGCTCATCGGTTCTTCTATCGGTAGTGTAACTGCTCAAAAGAACAATATGTTTATTTTGATGGCAGCAAGGAGATTTGGATGAGGTTCTAGTTTCAGTTGGTGATAAGGTAAGCGAGGGCCAGGCCTTAGTCAAGCATGGTAGCAGAAGCCCAGGCTGCCCATGATGCCAGTCTAGTCGCAGTTGCTGTAAAGCTGACCGTCATCATCAATGAACTGAATGAGTCTCGAAATACCGCCGCAGCAACACCTAACCTTCCGCAAGCAGGTCTCAGAAGGAGCAACTGGACAAAGCGCCAGCTCAGTCATCCCGAGTTCTCGCCACAGCTGCTGATTCTCAACCAGCGATGCTCGTGATGCGCTGCAGATGCAGGCGCAACTCGAAAAAGCTCAAGCCCAGTTGAATGCTGCCAGTATTGAGTACGGTGGAGGAACAGTTGTTGAAGTGAATCGCAACGTTTCGAAAAATCTCCAACAGGAAATAGTCAAGTTTTGGTTCATATCGTGTAACGATAACTACTGCGATCAAGGGAGAGCTTTCTGAGTACAACTCACCACCATCATGTAGGCAGAAGTCACTTTTACTTCTCAAGGTTTACCGCAGATAAAACTTGGAATGGCTAAAGATTAGCTTCTCTTCAAATTATCCAAAAATAACAGTGAAGCAAGCAGTAGCTTAGCTGCTTCAAACACAGGTTCTAAATATCCATATACAGTCGGTGCTAACTAGCGAAATCGGTGATTTGAAACAGGGCTTTACGAAATGAGTGTTCGAAGTGAAAAAGCACTAGCAAAGCATTGATTGTTCCGATCACCAGCGTAGTCATGAAGAAGATGAAAAACTATGTTTCGGATCCTTGATGAAAATCAGCGCAAAAAGTTGAAGTTGGATTGGGCAATGCAGATGCAGAAAATCAAGAAATCGCATCTGGTCTGACAGATGGAGCAAAAGTCATCAGTAATCCGACAGCTCTCGTAAGAAGGAAAAGAGGTGGAAGACTGATGCGACAAACTAATTAGCCTCAAAAATATCTGTCGTAGCTATCGTAATGGGCGATCAAGAACTACTAGTCCTCAAGAATATTAACCTAGAAGTTCATGAGGGAGAATTTGCAGCAAATCATGGGACCATCTGGTTCTGGGAAATCTACACTCATGCGAGACTACCATTGGGATGTTAGATAATTCTCTACAAGTGGGCAGCTTTTCTAGCTGGAAAAGAAGTAGCTGGTTTGGGTGAAAAACAATTAGCCAAGGTTCGAAATCAGGAAATCGGCTTCGTCTTTCAACAATTCTTTCTCTTGTCCAAGCTCAATGCTCTTCAAAACGTAGAACTGCCCTTGATTTATGCTGGAGTTGCTGCATCAAAACGTCGCAAATTAGCAGAAGAGTATCTGGGAAAAGGTTGAACTGACCGAGCGTAGCCATCACTTACCTTCGGAGTTGTCAGGTGGTCAGAAGCAAAGGGTTGCCATTGCTGCGCTTTGAGTCAACAATCCTTCGATTATCTTAGCAGATGAGCCTACTGGAGCGCTTGATACCAAAACAGGAAACCAGATCATGCAACTCTTAGTTGAACTAAATAAAGAAGGAAAAACCATCATTATGGTTACGCATGAGCCTGAAATCGCTGCTTACGCTAAGCGTCAGATTGTCATCCGTGATGGCGTCATTTCATCTGATAGTGGTCTCGCAGAAAAAGGAGGAAAACTAAGATGCAGAATCTGAAATTTGCCTTTTTCATCCATTATGGCCTACAAGATGCGTCCTTCTCACCATGATTGGGATTATTATCGGCGTATCATCCGTTGTCGTAATCATGGCCTTGGGCGACTCTATGTCTCGTCAGGTCAAGTAAAAATATGACCAAGTCCCAGAAAGATATCCATGTCTTTTCTCACCTACAAAGAGTAAGGACGGTTCCTTTTACACAAAGACAATTCATTAACCTTGTCTGGTGGTCAAGAAGAAAATTTTGTTGAACCACCAAACCTCAAGAAGCATGGGTCAAAGCAGCTGCTAAGCTCAAGGGAGTGGATAGCCACTATGTGACCAACTCAGCCAATGTAACCTTGACTGATATGATAGCGTCGAACACGTCAACATGACGGGTGGAATGTCACCCTATCATGGATGCGGTCGAAAATGAAATCAGCAGTCGTGGCCTTAGAGCGCAAGATTATAAGGATTTCGCAAGTGCGATCATTTTTAGATGAAGAGTCTATAATAGCCTTTGGTTCAGCACAAGAAGCTCTCAACCAAATTGTTGAAGTAAAGAAATCAGTTCGTGGTTGTTGGTGTTTATGCAAGTAAGAAGCTAAGGCTGGGAAACATTTGCGTATCGGAGGACTACCAATCACGACCAATATTTCCTTAGCAGCTAATTTTACACAGATAGATTTCAAATATTGTCTTCGTGTCAATGATACCAGTTAACCCAGACTTTAGGACCAGAGTTGGTAAGAGAATGAGCAGAGATTGCAGGTCTTCAACAAGGAATATCGAGTTGCAGATGCGTCATGCTGCTCTCAAGAAGTTCAACAACCTTTGGCTTCATAACAACGATTAGTTAGTGCCATTGCAGGATTTCCCTTTTTGTCGGTGGTACTGGTGTTATGAACATTATGCCTCGTTTCAGTGACAGAGGCGTACCCGCGAGATTGGTCTGCGGGAAAGCACTAGGAGCAACTCGGTAATATTCTGGTTCAGTTCTTGATTGAATCCATGATTCTAACCTGTTAGAGAGGGTCATCGGTCTGGTGCTGGCTGCAGGGGTGACTATGCTTGTGTGTGTCCTTCTTCAAAAACATGATTGCAGGAATCGAGTTGGCGTATCCATCCCAATCGCTCTCTTTGGTTTAGCTGTCTCAGCTGGTATCGGTATGATATTTGGTGTTTTACCAGCCAACATACTAAACTAGACCCGATTGAAGCCCCCTTCGATATGAATAAATAAACAACAGGAAAAACAAGATGGACACTTGTCTATCTTGTGTATGGATTTCATTTCGAAAATCACTAAAATATGGTATAATGAAGTGTTATAAAAACAGGTTTCATTTTGCCTGGAAAGAAAATATTATGTCTGAAAAGAATTTTATATTACAACACCGATTTATTATCCATCTGGTAAACTTCATATCGGTTCTGCTCTACACTACCATCGCTTGTGATGTCCTAGCTCGCTGCTAAAACGACTCATGCAGGCTACGATGTCTTTTATTTGACGGGTCTGGATGAGCATGGCCAAAAGATTCAACAGAAAGCTGAAGAAGCTGGTATCACGCCTGGGCCTATGTTGACGGTATGGCAGTTGGCGTCAAAGAACTCTGGAAATGGTGGATATCTCACATGATAAAGTATCCGTACCACAGATGACTACTATGAAAAAGTGGTAGCACAAGTCTTTTGAACGACTTGCTTGCTCAAGATGATATTTACTGGGTGAATACTCTGGTTGTTCAGTTTCTCAGATGAGGATGCTACAGAAAGTCAACTTGCGGAAGTTTTCCGTGATGAAGCTGGAAATGCAACTGGTAGTATCGTCTCCATCAGGCCACGAAGTGGAATGGTTTTCCAGAAGAGTCTTACTTCCCTCGCCTCAGCAAATACCAAGATCGTTTAGTTGAATTTTTCAAATCACATCCTGATTTTA